>Ga0228710_1003466_pt1 | contig 25097 bp, 10 predicted proteins | sample MedpolnodulmetaG_FD_177995 | JGI IMG/M metagenome (GOLD analysis project Ga0228710, IMG submission 177995) | Root nodule microbial communities from Medicago polymorpha collected in Santa Monica, California, United States - pink nodules | ecosystem: Host-associated > Plants > Roots > Nodule...
TTGAAATTTATGCTAAAATTATATATTTCAAACAGAGAAAATTTGGAAAAGGAAATTAAAGCAAGCTATGGATAAAGGGGAAATTAGTGAGACGAAATTTCATCAACCGGAGAGCAATTGAGAAATCATATAGCTTATAAGCATTTGCTTTCCAGAGAGGTATGTAGGTATGGTGGTTCTTTTAACAAGAAGTAACAGTGTTATCATTTAAGGGAAGTTTGTGTAGGTTTGTTAACTAAATAAGGGAGGTTAGTGTAAGTTTTAAAACTAGAGGGGATGTAAGTGTTATTTAGAGAAAACTCAAGGGAGGTGAGTGTAATTTCCTCTTAATTTAATAGTATAATCTAGGGAAAATACTTTTTTTATCCTTTAAGTTTGACAATAATACTGAATTAGACATTTTAAGTTTTTTAAATTTAAAAAGAGGTTTTTAAGTTTTTCTTAGTTATGAATATGTCCTTTTAAGTTTTTATTGTTTCTTGTATATATTCGGAAGGGACAAAAAGAGTAGTAATACATAATAGAAGGTTCTTCAAGAAAAGTACTCGACTAGGTTATTTAAATTTATCAATATATAAGCACTTGTAAATTAATCATGTCTACAAGTTTTTTTTTATTAAAGGAAATAGGTCTATAAGTTGTTATTTGTTTGTTTAGATAAACTTCCCATAAATAATGAAAGTTGAATCAGTAAGGAGTACTCACATGTAATTTCGTGGGTTCACCTCTCATTATCGGTGTGAAAACATATATGATGGATGATCTATAAGTTCTCTATAAGCCTTGAGACATGTCCGACCCCAATGAACCGCCCAACTCACCTAAACTTTTTTCAACAAAAAAATTACTGCAAAAACTGTTGAAAATAGATTATAACTATATCAAAACAATTTAACTTAAACTTACTTTTATTTTGAAAATCAACCAAACATTCAGATGATAAACACTGATGTTAGAAGTACTTATTTACGCTCATCATCCAAATAAGCTTATGTAGTCTAGGTTTCGTTCGGAAATGTAATTTTCCTAACCTACAAAAGTGATATGAAACATTAAGTAGCCTCTTATCATCATGAATTTAAAGGTGAGATTGCCCCTTTCAACTGTTAGTTCACAATTGAGTACGACAGTGGTTTTAATGCTGCAACTGCCCGTAAGCATTGTTTACGTAAATACCAAGATCATGTATACCATTGGTTCTCAGTTTAACTAAAATAAATAATACACTCACAACTTATAATCAAGTTATTATGATCTTAACTTTGTTTAGCTTTTCTATTTTCAAATCCAAAACTGGACACAACCTTGCAGGTCCTCAGATACTAAGAATTAATGAAACCCAAATACCAAACGGGCAAGGTCAAAACGAACATATTCGAGAATTTGCTGGCGTGGCGTCACAACACCAAGCTTAGAAAATGAAGTTTATGCAAGCACACAGACAAAGTACCTCAATTAGTCTATATTGATCTCAAATGCAGGATATTCAGTAACCTATTGGCAGCATCAACAATCCAACAGCTTCATAGTATGCTCTTACCATAATCAAATCAACATATACTATGATGATAAACCAAAGGGGCAACACTATTGGAAAGCAAGCTTGAATGACATAAAAATTGTAATCGGACTAGAAAAAAGAACTTCCAAAATTGTCGTTTCTAAGATCCAACAAACAAAACTAAAATGGAGATCAATTTGATATTAACTACAAAAAACCATACTTTATAATAATGTTAACAAATAGTACTCAGTACTTGACGGGAGCAAGGACTTCAAGTTGGGGGGCAAGCTTCTCGTCTACAATCTTCTCAGCTTTAGCCCTCAATTTATTGAGCAGCTTCTTTTTCTCGTAAGCCAAACCAGCACGTTCCTTCCTCTTATCCTCCAGCTCCTATCAACGAGAAACCAATTGAAAAGGTCAAAACCACAAAATTGTTGACTAATTTCAAAGCAAAACACACCAAACATAAAAACTCACCTTGATGATGCCACCGTAGTTCCATCCAACCTCTGATGACAATTGTCCGAGCAAGCAGTATTTGTGTCCCTTTTGAAGCCTCAACACCCTAATTTCATTTACTCGTTCAGTATTCAAACTCAATAAAAACATCTCAACTCAACAACAAAATCATAAACAGTAAACCAAACAATAGATATGGATCTTACTTAAGAGCATCAGGAACAACCATCCTCTTGATCTTGTCATATGGAGGAGGAATACCCTCATACACTTTCAATCGAGCAAGTGCAGCCTCTCCACGCTTTGTTTTGTGTGGTATCATTCTACATAATCACAAAACACTTCTCAAAAACCCACTAAAAAATAACAACCCTCAACGACGCTTTATAATAACAATTTCACAATTATATCAAATAAACAAAGACATTCAATGTCAAAACAACTCATCGTGATTTAAATAATTACTTGTAAAATCCTCCTAATAACATTCTACCTAATGACAACAATCATCAACAACAATCGCATTTCTAATAACAATTTTCACAACTCAGTCAAATAAACAATGACATTCCAACTGCAAAAATAACTCATCCTAAATTAAATCCATTCAAACAACAATAAGCTAATTACAAACACCAAATTACCCTGTGTCGTATCAGTCTAATTGTTCTAAATAAACAAATAACACTTCTCAAAAAACCTCCACAACAGTCAAGTTTAACAACAACACTTTCTAATGCCAACTTCATAATTCTATAAGATATACAAAAACATTCAAATTCAAAACAATGCATTCTGGATTCATTAATCACTTCAAAAAAAAGGACATTCTACATAGGTCATGTTTAGATAATCTAAATTTGCGACTTATAAACAATGCATCCTGGATTCATTAATCACTTCAAAAACAAAATAAGGACATTCTACATAGGTCATGTTTAGATAAACTAAATTTGCGACTTATAGAAATGCACATATCATAATAAGTGCAAATGTATAAGTTAGTTCTATAACAAGAATAAAATATTTTTTAATTAACAACAAACTGCTTCCATTAGCTAATCTTGGAGAGTTTATGAAAATAAGCTGAAACAGCTTATGAACCTGTCATAAGCTGTTTTCATAAGTTCTTTCAAAATGTCTCACAAGTTCTTATGCAATTAGATAAGCTCATATAAGTCAATCCAAACAATATTCATAATCAAGAACATTCTCAAAAACCATGCATAAAAAAGACATTCTACACATTCACAGAGCACTTCTCATAAACCCTCCAAAAACACCCGACAACAGAAACATTTTCTAATAAAAATTTCCCAATTCTATTATATAAGCAAAACTTATTTAACTTCATAACAACTCATCCTAAATTATATCTACTCCAAAAACATCACCAAGCCAATTACAGGCACCAAATAACCTTATAAAACATATATAAAAATCACAAGATAGACAACACAAGGTTTCCACAATGACAACACTTCCTAAAAAACTAAAAAACACTTATTCATAACAAATTCCATAACCCATTATCAAATCAATCAAAAAATTAAAAAAACCGATAAAATCCAATTAACAAAACGTGATTCTACATAACCACAACACTTTTCACAAACCCTCAAAACCGAAAGCATTCTACATAGTCAAATCACTTCTCAAAGCTCTCTGAAAAATAACAACACTTTTTAATAACAAATTTCACAATTCTATCAAATAAACAAAGACATTCAACTTCAAAATAACTCATCATAATTTAAATAATCACTTGTAAAAGCCTCCCATAACATTCTACCTAATTACACAACACTCATCAACAACCACATTTCTAATAACAATTTTCACAGCTCAGTCAAATAAACAAAGGCATTCAACTTCAAAAACAACTCATCCTGAATTAAATCCATTCAAACATCAATAAGCTAATTACAAACACCATATTACCTAATGTGGTATCAGTCTAAGCATTCAAATAACACTTTTCAAATACCCTCCAAAACATAACACAGCATTCAAGTTCAACAACACACTTTTTAATACCAACTTCATAATTTCAAAACAATGCACCCTGAATTAATTAATCACTACTACAAAACCCTCCAAAAAAGTACATTATACTTGGGTCATGTTTGGATAAACTTAATTTGTGACTTATAGCAACTGTGTATATCATAAATAAGCGCAAGTGTAAAAGTTATTTCTATAAAAAAGGTCAATTTAGATTAAAATGTTTCTGTATAATCAATAAGCTGTTTTCATTAGCTACGCTTGGAAAGTTTATGAAAATAAACTGATACAGCTTATGAACCTGTCATAAGCCATTTTCGTAAGTTCTTGTAAACAGTCTCACATGTGCTCGTGCAATTGCACAAGCTCAAATAAGTCAATAAGTTAATCAAAACAGTTCTATATTCATAATCACAGATCATTCTCAAAACCCTCCATAGAAAAAGACATTCTACATTATCACAAAACACTTCTAAAAAAAACCCTCCAAAAACACTCAACAGCAACATTTTGCTAATAACACTCCCAATTCGATCTAATAATCAAACTTATTCAACTTCAAAACAACTCATCCTAAATTATATCACAAAGCCAATTACAAACACCAAATAACCTTATAAAACACATTAAACATCACAAGATCTATTCAGCATATGGTCTTCAAATAAAAACACTTCCTACTAAATTCCTAAAAAAACAATTTTTAATAAAAAATTTCACAGCCCACTATCAAATTAAACAAAAATACAAAAACCCAATAAAATCCCATATACAAAATGCGAATAATTCGTATAAAAAAAACAGAGTAAGTGGATTATTTTTTATTAAAAAAACACTTTTTCATAACAAATTTCATAACCCAATATCAAATTAAACAAAAATTCAAATACTCATTATAATCCAATCAACAAAACACAATTAAATCACAAGTAAATTTGTGACTAACCCACGAACAGTGCGCCAAAAGATCTTAGAGGGAGCCCTAAAGTGAATAGGACCATGAGAAGGTTTAGTATTCATCCTCTTCCTTAGAAATCTCATATACTTCATCTTCTGTCTAACAAGACCACCAGAAGCACAAATTTCTTCACATCTAACAAGAACAACCTTCTGACCATTGAGCAGCTCCTTTGCGACAATGGAAGCAAGACGGCCGAGCATATGGTGGCGGGCGTCGATGACGACTCTCTTTGCGCAGATGCCTGATCCGGAAACCATTTTTGAGATTCTCTTTCCGGCGGCGAGGTTGTTTCTTCTCCGGGGATAGCTAGGGTTTGATGATGAGGATATATGAGAATGAATGAGTGTGTAATTTTTGGGCTTTTTCTACTTTGTTTCCGTTAGGCCCATGAACTTTTTAGGTTTGTCCAACATGAATTTTTTAGGTTTGATAAGAAAAAACAACGGTGGAGAACATGACTAGAACTTACGACTTTTGTTATTAAACAAAATTATATAAAGTATGAAAATAATATGATCTCGTAAAACCTAACTCAACTGACAATAATGTACTTGTTAGGTTGAAAATATTTATCACGTTCGAACTCAAAACCTTGCATTATGTGAGTTTCAACAATGTTTATCAATTATGTAAAAAAAATTAGAGTGTGAATTGATCACAAATTATCATGTATAGGATTTTTAAAGTTAGATATAATGAAAGTAAGAAAATTTTAGTGATCGAACATATACATGTGATTAAGTGATAGTATCATAGTATATACATTTTTTTTTACTCTTTTCACGCATGAATTTAATTCTATAAAATATTAGACAAAACAACTGATATAAAGTTTGCTAAAAAAAAAGGACTAGACTTACATACAGTTTTATATATGCAGTTCTTACTGTTCTCCTATCCTTAAATGACACGTGTAATAAACAAATTTATCTCTCATGCTTATGTAATCTCTGCAGCTGAAAAATCGAAACCGAAGGAAAAAAACGGTCATCGTCGTTGAAACACCGAGGAACCGATCATAAGACAACAACACCTCACACACAACCGTGGGAATCAATCAGTGACTAGACAAAATTTGTTCATGTCCAACGTTGAACAAGAATGTCATTGCCATTGGTCTTAAATTTAAATTTCAGATGTTGGATTTGAAGTATTGTTTTGATTTGGAACTTATCTCTCATCACCACTGTCTGACTTTACAACCTCCGACTTACAACTTGATTTACATGTCTGCGTTTTATTTAAAAATATCATAAAATCATGCACCAACAAGATGAGAATGGTTTACAGAGCAATGTCTTTTTGCTTTTGATGATTAAGTATGGATTCCATGAAGAACATCTTAAATAATAGTGAAACACAGATCACCTTAACAAAGTTGTGGGAACGAAATTCAATTAAACATTATATAAGTTTTGATGATTAAGTTGATGGCAGAAGAGGCGTTGAACTGTAACTGTCTGTGATGGGAGTGGCCAAATTGAATTTATTATGTTTTTTAATTAAAAATACACGTGTAATTTTTTAATAGGGAACAATTTGGACAGCACAGATGAAACTTTATATAAGTTTTGTCCAAAAAAAAAGGATTAGACTTACATACAGTTCCATATATGCAGTTCTTACTGTTCTCCTATCCTCAAATGACACGTGTAATAAACAAATTTATCTCTCATGCTTATGTAATCTCTGCAGCTGAAAAATCGGAACCGAAGGAAAAAAACGGTCATCGTCGTTGAAACACCGAGGAACCGATCATAAGACAACAACACCTCACACACAACCGTGGGAATCAATCAGTGACTAGACAAAATTTGTTCATGTCCAACGTTGAACAAGAATGTCATTGCCATTGGTCTTAAATTTAAATTTCAGATGTTGGATTTGAAGTATTGTTTTGATTTGGAACTTATCTCTCATCACCACTGTCTGACTTTACAACCTCCGACTTACAACTTGATTTACATGTCTGCGTTTTATTTAAAAATATCATAAAATCATGCACCAACAAGATGAGAATGGTTTACAGAGCAATGTCTTTTTGCTTTTGATGATTAAGTATGGATTCCATGAAGAACATCTTAAATAATAGTGAAACACAGATCACCTTAACAAAGTTGTGGGAACGAAATTCAATTAAACATTATATAAGTTTTGATGATTAAGTTGATGGCAGAAGAGGCGTTGAACTGTAACCGTGTGATAGGAGTGGCCAAATTGAATTTATTATGTTTTTTAATTAAAAATACACGTGTAATTTTTTAATAGGGAACAGTTTGGACAGCACAAATGGAACTTTATATAAGTTTTGTCCAAAAAAAAAAATATAAAGTAACATATTCGGCGAAAAATATTTATATGAATAAATTTTTAGTTGTGAACATTTTGAAATTAAGTAGGGAAGGAACATAGATTTTTACTTTATATTAAGTTATACTTTTTTAAGAGGGAAAAAATATTTTAATTATTAATTTAAATATCAATCTCCTCTTTTGAAAATTCAATATAACAAAGTTTATTATTATGAGTATGTACATTTATGCTTATTATTAAAGTAAATATCACCTTTTTTTTGTTATGTGATATTTAAAGTAGGAAAAGGAAAACCAAGAAGGAGGAAACTAGTTGAGTCAAAACAAGAAGAAGAAAGAAGAAGGAAATTGGTCCTTCAAAAAGGACACCTCTAAGATACCGGCAAACAAAGCAGAGGAAATATAATAGAAGGATGCATGAACATCGACCTAGGGCTTAAAGTCCTTGACCTTCAATTTTTGTCTAGTTTATTTTTTTGGATTTGACTCTTCTTAAGTAAATAAAGTGTAAATTGAAACAATCATGTCTTATTAGTTTAAATTACAACTTCTCTCTAAGTTTTCATTCTCTTTCACTCGTCGAGGAGGGGTGGTTTTAGGTCATTCCTCTGCATCATTTTTCTCATTTCTTTTAATCTAAACAAGTGATTTCCACATATATAAGTGTTTTCTTTTGTGTCTTTTCGTGATTTCATCGTCTGAGTGCGGCGTTGTTTGATTTCGCGTCTTGTTGTGGTGTTCGTTTGTTTCATATTGAAAGACCAGCTTCAGTCAATCACAAATTCAATTTATGATTTGGACGCCAACGTTGCAGATCCGAAAGCACGGGTATTCTGATGATTTAGATTTCATCATATTTTTTGTAGGCATTTTGCCGTTATATGCTATTAACTTGGATGTTGTGAGTTTGTTCGCAAATTCATCCTTTACGTTTTTAGCGATGTTGATTCTGATGTATTATATCAATTTGAATGAATGAATATCGTTTTGTTTTTGTCAAAAAAAAAGTCTTATTAGTTTAACAATCTTATGAGAAAAATGGTTAATAATTTATTTTCATAATACTTACTTTATAACCTAAAGTTACTTCCTGTCAAAAAAAATAAAATAATCTAAAGTTACTTCCTCCATCTAGAGAATGTAAATTCAATTTTTTTCCCCTCAACCTCTTTACTGCATATAAATTGCATTGCATTGTGTATAGTTTTCAATCATAGTATCATACATTCAACCTCGACCTAATTGTGACTAATAAAAAAGAAACTCAATTCGTTTCTCGATAATTATTTAGGTGTTTGTCACTTTCTTGAAATGAGCTATTTGTCATTTGATTTTTGTTTAATTTCTATTCATCTTTCTTGCTTCTAAAGTTTACTCCCACTCGAAAACAATTCACCAAATTTGGCTCATATCATTGTTCAATCAGGAGATTCATACATGTTTACTAGCTACTGGCAATCAAAATATTTTCTTCAGTCTCAATTATAAGAAGAAAAAAAATTATAAACATCATAACCGTAAAGTTTCATTTATTGATTTTTTTAGTTTATTTAAATATCCTTCAAGCATGAGAAATTTTAAATGACGAAACGTTAAACGTACCAACTTATATAAAAAAATCCTTCCTTAAAAAAACATATAAAAAAGTACAAACACTAGGGTAAACCAAGCATTAACCAACAATTTTTTTAGGAAGCATTTAACAACATATACACCTTTAAATTAAATTATAAATTTCTTTTTGTATATGAGATCAAATAATTCTCTAAATTTTTTCTCATAACAGAGTTTAGAGAAGGTAATAAACAAACTTTCTTTGATAATATAAAAACAAATTTATTATTTACCACATAATTGCATTTGAAAATTAAAGTATTTGTATCCAAATTCCTTCACTAGGAATTTCTTTATGAACCACAAATAGTAGATAAAATCCAGGAGGTGCAAGAATAGGTGAACCCGGCATAGTAACCTCAATATCATATGTTGTTCCTTCCACAATATTTACTTTGTTTGACTCCAACACCAACAACCTCTGATTCATGGAGAATGAATGTGTGTTAAAAGGTGGTGCCAACATCGTAACATATACCAAATTCTTATCCAATGTTGTTTTTACTTGAAACCGCAATCCCAACTTTTGACCGTGCTTTTGCAATTCCGAAGTAGAAGCCACAATCCTTGGACGAACATTCGAGAAGCGAGGTTCAAGGTAAGAAGGAGAAAAAGCTTCGATACTAAGTTCAGTTGGAAACAACACATTGATAAAGTTGTAACCAATGTGAGGGTTGCTACCACCAACAAGAACCCTACCATCACGAACCAAAATAGCAGTGGAATGATACATTCGAGGTGTATGAGATGGATTTTGTAATTCAAATCGTGATCCGATTGCGTTATTAGTTTTGTAAAGAACCGGATTTAGAACTGGGTCTCGCCCGTATTCCCACCCCGCTGTCCCTGAACCCGCTCCATTAATTATCAAAACGTCCCCATTGGGGAGCATTACCATGTCACCCATTACTCTAGCCCTAGGCATGGTCTCCACAACCCATGTTGGATTTGGGTCGGTTATTTTGATTCGGGCACATGTATTCAAAGCTCCCAGAAACTCACGCTTTGCTGCTTTTTGATAAGATCCTTTTGGAGCTCCACCACAAATCAAAACCTCAGCTTCTATAAACTTTGATTGTAGATTCTTCAATGGCAATAGTACCCCTGAACCTGAACTTGGATAACTCCTAGGGTCCCCACCTGGGACTTGAGGAAAGGTTCTCACCACTACATTCTAGTTAAATTTGATACACAAGTTAAAAACATCATTCAATCCAACGTAGCAAAAATTAAAAGTAGAAGAAAACAAAAATATGTTGACACTTAGTTTTGACCTTTGAGGACATGCATTAAAAGTAGAACGTTACAAAGTATACGTCAGAAATAAAAACAAGACTAATATTATATTTTTTGGTTACAAAACAAGACTAATAATTAAGTATAAGCACAAGTTTCTTTTGTCAAAACATATATATTATGCGTCATAAAATATATAAAAAGTAGTATAAACAATTTTTTTTATAAACAAATTTTATATAGACCAGAAGGTTTTGAAAAATAGAATTACCAGGGCCGGTCCTAAGATTTTTGGTACCCTAGACGAATCAATAAAATTATACACTTTTAATTATTTGAATATCTTTCCTTTTGTATTTTTAGTTGCAAATGATTCATTGAAAATCAAGTTTCTCTAAAAACATATTATCAATAGAATTAATCAAAGAGAGTTAAAAAGAAATATATATTTAATACTAACTACTAAATAAAAATAATAATTTTGGTGCCCCTTATAAAACCGTGCCCTGGGCTGCCGCCCCTTCCACCCACCCTCAGGGCCACCCCTGTCATATACAATAATAAAACACAATTGTTTATAAATGTGTATATGAAACTTTTCATGAATAGTTATTAATTTTAAAATTAACACATTTTCCTTCGAAGAAACACATAAGTTCGGTCTCATAAGGGTCATGAGATTTTTAGTTCCACGTTCAAATTATGAATTTGATGCTCTATTTTGTGTGTGCGCATGCACATTCGTGCTTACCTATATTGATTATCAAATGTAAATAAATTTTAATATAAAAGAGGTGCAAGAAATTAGTTGTTTTAATACAATTTCAAGTTAAACAAAATATTAATGATCACATCAAAATTGGAAAGTTCACACCAAATAATTAAAACCACAAAAGAAAAACATATACGAAGCTAAGCTATCTAGTAGCTACTACTATTTTAGTTTAGTTCAATGTAAAAAAGAAGCAACCTTAACAAACACAATGCAAAGTAAAATAACTACCTTAGTATAATCAAAGAGTATAGCTCTGTTGTTTGCAAAGATGAAGAGGTTGCCATCCACATTGAGAAAAACAAATGGATACAAATTATTCTCTGCACCAGCATCATTAGTCTGTGCCAAAAACGGCAAACGAACTGTAGCACCAATGCCGTTTTTAGGGTAAAATTCATAGTTAAATTGTTTTCTACCCCCAATGATAATCTGACGTCCGTCGGGCAGAATATGATTGGTGGCATACCATCTCCGAGCAGCAAGTCCGCCGTCAAATTCCTGCCAATCACAATTGTTACAAGTATCAAACACTCGAATGGTTCGGTCTCCGTCGTTGTAGCCACCGGTTTGGACAAGTGTTCCTTTAGGATTTACACTACCGGATGAACACCAAACGTCGGTTTGAACAAACAATGGACGGAAAGTGTTGGACTTGATGTCATATTCGACCGAATGAGCCGTGCAATCGGTTTTAACGGTGGTTTCTCTGGGGTCATGACGACACTTTCCGTTGGGTAAAGGGAGTTTGGATAAGCCAAAGTCAGTACGATCAAATATGACACTACGATCGTTGCGAAGAAGTTGCATGTGCATGGCCACAATGCCGATACTTTTTTGCAGTACTTGCCATTGTCCATTACCGGCTGCGGCTACCAAAGATGGGGTGCTGGTGATGGTTATGAGAATTGGAAGAAGGAAGAGGAGATAGGTGGTGGTGGTGGTCATTGTTATTGTCACTATGGAAAGAAACGAAATTGTATTGAAGTGAATAGAAATAACAATTTGTGTTTGCTAATGGCAGCTCATGGGTTTAAGTAGTGTTTGGACTTTGGATACCACATGTGACTCATGTCACACTTGATTGATATTAAGCCACCGTCACGATTGATATCTTTACAAGCAACTGCAAAGATTAATTCTTCAAATTTGATAGAATCATAATAAGTGACAAATTTTTATTTTTTTTGCCATTAATTAAAAAGTGGCAAAACTCTCCATTAAAAGATTTAATACTGCGTTATTTCAAAGGTGAACTCGAATCTATAACAACAATTGGTTAAGCTAGAAGAGATTCACCATCATCCATCCAAATGCTCTTAGATAGGTGTATATGAGAGAATAAAGTGTGATTCCTCACTTTTCAAAATGGTTTGGTAAACTACATGTATTTTGGACCTGAATTTGCTCCAGTCGACAAATCCTTGCAGTCACACAGTCAAGCATCATTAGTCGTCCGATCTTAATCAAATGACTCTAATTTAATCTCGACATATTTGAAGTCATAAATCTATCTTTTATGGACTGTTAAATCAAGATCGAATGACCGATGATGCTTAACTACGTGACTGCTTTGACTTATGACCACAACAAATACAAGTTCATGTATTTTCTATGTTGTTGTGGAAAAAAAAGAAAGAAACACACACCGCTATATGTTGTGCAAAAGAAACTTTTACATATCATTTTTTTTTCAAGAGACAATTTCTCTCTTTTCTTATTGTTTGATTGCAGAACTTTTACCGACCATGTTTACATGTGTGCATTTTCTCGCCAACAAGGGTCATTCTTCATCTTTTGATGTAAATTTAATTATTCAATTACACCCTCCATTTTAAAATATATGTCGTATTTTTATAATGTGCACTATTTACATGACTTATTTTAACTTTAATTTTTAACTAATATATAAATACAAATGTTAGCATGTAAGATATTGTTTGATTTGTTTCGACAAATATTTTTAAAATATTAAATTTTTATAATTTTTTACTTTAGATAATTAAAAATATTAACAGTCAAAATTATGCATTGACACGTAACATAGTTAACTGCAATATGTATTTTAAAACGCAGAGTGTACTTAATTCGACTAACATGTCATGTTTTGACCTTTTTGCTATCGGATGATGATCTTAGTTAGAGATGCTCCTTAACCTCTTTTAGTTTCGTCAGATATATTCAATCAATCACAATTATTTTAATTTATATTTTGGATTTATTAGTTTCCATAAATTTATAAACATTTTATTTTCCATACTATTAAATGAACAATTGCTTGCACGATTCTAAAATTAAAGCTTACGCTTCAAACTCTTTTCACATTTAATTAATTATGCATTTCCACACGCCAGTGATCTTGTAGGACAAGACATACTCTATCTTCCAAGTTCAAACTATATGGCAGCTAAAAATCTCCATTTTTTTTCTTCAAAAAAAGAAACACCTTTATTTTATTGAGAAAGAAATTCTCGTGTAAATGCAAAATACTGAAAGGTGACGTCAGTATCTATGTTAAAGTTATTTCAATATATATGTTTATTTGTAGGTTATGCTTGTGAAAATTATAATTCAATAATCCATCACGTTTTCAAGTTTGTGGGCGCACCTATATTTATTTTCTTAAAATAACGAAACAATAATACTTTTTCATTCTCTTTATATAATCGTAAAGAAAATAGTTAATGCATGTGACCATTTGATTTATTCTTAAAAAAAAAAAGCAGTTTTGAAGAAAGCTTATTAATATATAGTTGTTAGATTGTTTGGCTGTTACACTCATTATGATATGCATGAACATCTCCATTAAAACTATGTGTTGTGGAAGAGCTTTCTTTTGATTAACTTAAACTAGCGTTCATAAATTTATTTTCATAAACTAGTTTGATTAAAAATGAACAATGTGATATATAAAGTAATGCATGTTTGAATCTGGGCACTCGATTTCCATTTATGTTAATTGTCACAAGAATTTATACTGTAGAGGCATATGTCATTGTCTTGCATGCACAATGCCATGTGGTTAGTCTCAATCGCCAACTTGGTCTTAGGGTCCCCCCTTTAACTACATGATAGATATCCAAGATCGATTTTCTATTTTTCCTCTTCCCCTTGCTTTTAAATTTTGATTAGCATGCGTATACCATTGTTATTGAAAGACATGGTTTACTTGAACAACTTAATTTGAATTCTTGAGAATTGTTTATGACAGATATCAAACTTAGGTGTTCTAGATAAATTGTTTCTAATAGTATAACACTCCGATTTTTAATACGATATTGCGTTTTTTAAATTTATATAAAACAACTAAAAAATTTCGATATAAACATTCGTAATTGTTGTCCTTAATAAAATCAGTGCGATTTTCTTTTCTAAAGCATTTCAATTTGACGATTAGAGAGTTTGCGGAAAAGTTTAAACATAACCCAAAATCAGTTAACCATTTGTATATCTCCATTGTAGGTGGTTTTATGAATGTCCAAGAAATGATTCTATGGTTATCTTTCTGACGAACGATCCATTTTCAAACAATTATCCTCACAGTCAGAAAATTCTAGAGAGGCTAATGCATGTCACCGTTTCTTTTATGGGGGTGAATGATGATCCGTCCTGCTGCACGAGTTATGGGTCGAGGATTGCTCCCTCCACATCCACCATCGCCTCCATGACGAGGGGGTGAGTTATTGTTTATGATGGTGATCATTGTGTCGAGAAGGACTACAATGTCTCCGGTGTTTGGAAGCGTTGTCATTGTGGATAGACTTCTATGTTGCTTCTAGTGGAGTACCCTCCAGTTGTGCACATGAAAAAGGTGCACAAGGTGTGATAATGATTGGTGGTTTTGTATGTTCTCCACCAGGTCCAATTTTTTCAGTTTTTTATCCGAGGATTTGTGATTCCTGGCTAATTAATAGGTAAAGATCTTCCAAACGATCTCTGATGCAGAATGGGTTGATCTTCGTGACTTTTAAGGGTGTCAATAGGTGTTGGCACATGTTTCTCCAAATGTTTGGAAGGTGGCTGCATATTCATCGCAAAAATGATCGGTGCAGGTGTGTTGCATGGCATAGGAGATTCGATGACCACAATGCTTGCAAATATCATAGATGGAGTAGTGCTTTGGTTTAGGTACCTATTTAGTAGTTAGAAGGTAAAAAGGTTTTGGGGAATGATGTTCTTAGAACTTCGATTCCATAGACAATGCCATTATTCTTGCTGGAGAACATAAGTGCCAATCAAAGGAGACATTACGCAACTTCAATAATGGTTGGCGACTGTCCTTCACCAATGCTAGGGTTGTTTTATACAAAGACACTCCAACACTCAAACCAATGAGGTTTCTATGTGCTTTGAGGAGAATTTCTTAATAAGAGTGTGTACCTTATTTTAGGATGGAACGCTCTACATATAAGTAGATATGTTGGCTTTACCCTTATAGCTCGATGGTCAGGCGATCGTTGGATCATGTGATGGGTTAATTTGTGCTCTGAGCGTATTATCTTGTATATCACGACTCTTCACCAGTGCATATAGTCGGTATATGTAGATGGGCGCCTTATTAATTAGCTTTAATTTGGGTTAATAAAATCTAAGTCTTGAAGATTGGACCTTGGCTTGAACGAAAATAAAAGTTCTTTTTTTTTTAATTTTTTTTTATTATTAAGTACATAATTTGAATTATGTTTAGAATGTCTTTCAAGCCTAATTAAATCCAAGTTCAATTGTACTTTGACAATCCCAATAAATAAAATTTCAGTTTACTTAAAAAAAAAAATTAGAAGTATAAAAAGTTCAAAAATTAATAAATTATTTTTTTCAAACTTGTCATTTTATTATTAAATGGAACTTGTCTTTTATACTGTACACAAAAAATGTCTTTTATAAAAGAGGTAAATATATTTTTGATCCTTATAAAATTGAGACTTTCAAAGTTTAGTCCTTCCTTAATTTTAATAGTTCTTTTAATCCCTATAAAAAATTATGCACTCAATTTTAGTCCCTATTAAATCCAAATTTGTATAATTATGTTTAAACTCTTATGCTTTTGAACAATTTCTCGTAGACGTGTTAAGAACATTACTAAAAGTTTATCCATAAAAAAATATTTCAAAGTTTGATTTCTATGTCCATATTTTTGTTAATTTTATCTTGAAACTTTTTCGTTTAAAATTTTTTTGTTGTGAATTCGATGAAAAAATCACACCAATAACAAACTTGACGTGTGGAGCAAGGAATAATCAAGCAACCAAAAAAACAAAGTGTATGAAACAATTATAAACACAAGCCAAAAGTAGAAAACAACGAGAGAGAAAAGAAGAGAGAACACAAAAGAATTTGTTTACCCAGTTTGGTTCAAATTGACCTAGTCTGGGGGAGAGAGCAGCCATCTGTTTCACTATAATGATGAGTAACCTTACAAAAGAGATATCAATGGTTTACAAGAATAAGTCTCCCGCCTAATTCTACCCAAAGTCGCAATCTCTTCCCGTAACCAAGAGACTCAATCCTAATAGTGTTTCCCAAGGTGAATCAACCCTCAAACCCTAGTGTTTGTTGCCAAAGAGACAAACTCTATACAAACCCTAGTTTTGTTGTTGCCTTTCTAAACCCTTGTTTCAGCCCCCTCTATCTCCAGGTTTACACTGATACAATGTCTATATTTATAGTAAAAGTATCCCTCAAAAAATGGAACAAAATCTCAGCCCAAAAATACGTTTCTGTTATATTTTCTGCTGGCAAATTCGGTCCCCGAATTCCTTCATTTGGCCACCGATTTTTGCCGAACCAACAGACAAAAAACAACACTCAAATTCGAGCCCCGGACAACTCCATTCGGGCCCCGATTTAGACAGATTCAGCAAACTTCAATTTCTCCAATTTTGAGTCACTTTCACAACAAATTTATATTAAATTCATTTCATGTTAGAAAATTCTAAATTTTAATAAATGAACCTTTCGTAGTGTTCTAAACTTGTCTCATACAAATCGTTAAAAAAGTTAGGGTCCGTTTGGTTCGAGAATTAGGAGGGGAGGGGAGGGGAGGAATTTTAACGGAGGGAAGGGGAGGGGAGATATTTTAATTAAATGTTTGGTTCACAAGGGGAGGGGAGGGATTTTAAAATTACTTTACTGTTTTACCCTTAAACTTAATTAAATAAGGATAATAATGTAACGAAACAATAACGATGTAGTCGATAAGAACACGATGTAGACTATGGAATAGTGGATTAGTAATAAGGTTGTTACAATTACAAGTAGTAATAAAAGTTGTTACAAGGAAAAATTGTTAACAATATGGAATAAAAGTTGTTACAAGAAAAAAAAAATTGTTAATGATATGGAATAAAAGTTGTTGCACGATAATATAAGCTATAACCTAATAATAGTAAAAGTTGTTTTAAGATAATATAACCAAATAATAATAAATGTTGTTACAAGGATAATATTGAATTTAAAATTAATATAAGGATAATTTTGACGGTGCAATAAAATTTGCTCCCCTCCCCATCTCTCCCCTCCCCTTCTAAAAATTGAACCAAACACATCAAATTAAAAATCTCCCCTCCCCTCCAAAACTCTCGAACCAAACGGACCCTTAAGAGTTTGAGGATAATTATAAAAAAAATTGTTTTAGCAGGGACTATAATTATGAGTAATTATTTTTTGTAGGGACTAAAAAACTATTAAAATTAAGTAAAGACTAAACTTAAAGTTTCCGGATTTTATAGGAGCCAAAAACATATTTTATTCTTTTTAAATGCCAAAAAGGAAATGACAATCTCTCTCTAGGCACCTCAATTTCCCTGGCGATTGATTTGTTATTCCTGATCGGTTATTTTATGTGTTAAAAGCCAAACAAATCGTAACTTTGGACGGTGTACTTTTTAGAAAAGTGGAAGTGAGCAATTTTAAGGTCCCTAAAGAGCAATACCCAAAATAAAATTCTACTCCAGGTTTAGGCTAAACCAAATGCAAGAGAAGGCCCAATATGCTTATGATATATAAATCCTAATTCTTCACGGTCTTGTGCAGAACGTAACAACTAACAAGCATCTCCATAGAAACTAGAAACTGGTCTTGATCTTCCTTGGTTCTAACCTAACCCTTTCGTAGTAAATATCATTCACCAGAAACACAACCATGCAGTTCAGTCATCAACAAAAAAGAAGAAAAACAACAACTGTTGTTGCTGCTGATGATTTTTATTTACCTGATGAATGTTGGGAACATGTCTTCAAATTCCTCAACGATGGTTCTAACTACAGCTACTTGAAGTCTCTCTCCCTTGTCTCCAAATCGTTTCTCTCTATAACCACCCGTCTCATATTCTCACTCACGGTCTACCACCGACGCCCTTTAATCTGTTGACTAAGCATCTGTAGACTCTTGCGTAGGTTCACCAACCTCACCTCCCTCAACCTCAAGCGCTACTACAAATGCATTAATTTTGATGTGCTTCTCGGTCAAATCTCTAGTTTTCCATTGAACCTCTCATCACTTAATCTCTCCCACCATTGTACCATTCCCGCTGGGTTGCGAGCTTTCTCCCAAAATATAACAACTGATGGAACAATGTATAAAGATTGAATGAAAACAACACTTGAAACTGTGTTCATTGAAGAAGATGGAATTGGGATTCTAGGGTTTCTATATTTTTAGAGAGAGATATGAATAAAAGACTTGTGTAATTTTATTGAATGAATTATTTACGAGAGTAATGAAGTATATATACATCAAGTGATGTAACAAAATTGAAACAAACTCCTAACAAACTTATTACTTCACATGCAAGTAACTTGAGTTAGTTACTTCAAGTGCAAGTTTCTAAACAAACTACTAAACAAAGATAAAACTAAGGCCCCGTTTGGATTGACTTATTCGAAGCTTATGTGGACTTATCTACTAACATAAACTTTTTTAAAAGTGTTTGGATAAATCAATAAAAACAGCTTATTACAGTTTCATAAGCTGCTTATGCCATGTTTTAATAAGCCCAAATTTTGAGCTTTAACGTATAGCTTGTTACGCAGCTTATACAAATGAGAGGACGTGCTTTGACTCTCGCTGCACTTTTTCCAAAACCTGTAATTTATTTATTGTATATAATTAATCTTTTGTTGTGATTAGCCATATAGTTATCTTTGTTTTATCTTTATGTAAGTAAAGTAACACACGTAACTATCAACAAGAAAATAAAGACTTTTCCAACAATGATATAGGACTATAAAACTTTTACCTATGTTTAATTATTTCTTTGCATTGTTATATTTTTTTTAAAAGGGTAATTACATTATTACACTTATTAAGAATGGTGATGTTTACACTATTTATCTACACCTCTAATGTTAATTTTGTTCTATTTGAATATTGATGATTTTTTATAACGTAAAATAAGTTTTTGGTCTCTATAAATATATCTAATTTCATTTAGTCCTAATATAAAATGGGACATATTTTGGTCCCCATAAAAAAATTTGTCCTTATTAAATTAAAATTTGTGAAGTTATGCTCAAACTTTTAAATTTTTGAAAGTTTTTTGACAGACTTGTTAAGAATATTATAAAAAAAACTATTTTCCCAAAAATTATAACTTTTTATCATTTAAAGAATTAAATATGATTTTATTAAACATCAAAATTTCAAGATAAAAGTAGTAAACTTTTGGCTTAAAAATCAAATTTTGAGCACATTTTTTGTGGAGAAACTTATTATAATGTTCTAAACAAGTATGTAAAAAAACCTTCGAAAGTTTCAGAGTTTAATCATAATTAAACAAATTTTAATTTAACAGAGACTAAAACTATTTGCTGAATTTTTTTATTGGGGCCAAAACATGTCTTTTTTTATGAGGACTAAAAAATAAAATTGACTATATTTATAGGGACCGAAAGCTTATTTAACTATTTTTTATATGCATGGTAAAATTATTATTATATTTTAATATTGTTCTTTTTACAACTTTATAATCGTGGTTTAATTCCTTAAAAAAGATTGTGGTTTGATTCTCTAATTTAAATCAAAAATATTTTATCATTTCATAATTGCTTATATAATGACACATATTCAAACACTTCAATTTACGTAAGTACTTTTTAGTGTACATATCCAAACATAAAGAGCTTATTGAGTATAAGAGTTTATGATATAAGCTCTAGTGCTATAAGCTCTAATGCTATAAGCATCGATGTAAGTTGTTTATCCAAACAGGGCCTAATTCTAACTAAACTGAATTACTAAACCAATACACCTCCTTAATTCATTTAGTTAGATGTTTCAGCCATTCCTAACTTCTTCTTCAAGTAATCAAAGCTGCTTAGCTTCAATGGCTTTGTGAGCAGGTCTGCTATCTGCTCATCTGTTTTGCAGTGCTTTATCTCCAACTTTCCATCGTTCACCTGGCCTCTTAGAAAGTGGAATTTGGTTTCAATATGCTTACTCCTGCCATGTGCTACTGGATGTTTTGCCAAGTCTATAGCAGATTTGCTATCAATTCTGAGCTTCATCTTCTCATCCTTCACCAGTTGCAATTCCATCAGTAGCATGTTGATCCGTTGAGCTTGGCATGCTGTCATGGAGGCTGCAATGTATTCTGCTTCACAGGAAGATAGTGCAACCACTGATTCCTTCTTAGAACTCCATGAAAAATCTGCATTTCCAAACATGAACACATAAGCTGCAGTGCTTTTCATGTCATCTTTATCTCCACTCCAATCAGAGTCTGAGTAGCCTATAAGTTCATCACTTTGATTTTTAGAGTATTGAATATCATAACTACTAGTACCCTTCACGTATCTCATAATCCTCTTTGCTGCAACTAAATGTGAGGTGGTAGGTTTCACCATGTACTTGCTGATCAAACCTACACCATATGCAATATCAGATCTTGTATCACACATATACCTCAATGAACTCACAATTTGCTTGAATAAAGTTGGATTCACTTCTTTCTCGTCATTTACCAGAGATAACTTTACTCCTGTGCCAACTGGAGTTGATATTGGTTTGCAATTCAACATATTGAACCTCTTCAAAACATCCTGTGCATATTTCCTTTGATGAATCATAATAGGCATAAACATGAAGAGATAATTGTTCTAAAATCCTTTATAATATATTAATTCCAAGATTGGAACCAACATGCGTTTGCACATCAGCATTGTTGTTGTGGTGTCACTGTCATATTTCCAATTTCCAAAAACTCAGACCCTTTACATTCCCTTTCTTCTCTTCTTACTTATTCCTATGTCGATATATTATTTTTTCGTTCAATCCTCTCACCTTTCACCATTTCATCGGTTTATTTGTTTTTATTCTGATGAATATAGGTTTTTTTTTCTGCTATTTGATTCTCTCCTCCATCCGCTCTCTGCCATTTGAAAATTTTAACGGTTCATGGATATAAGACTTTGCTGGAAAAAAACTGTCAAAATCTGATCGAAGGATGGTATTATGGAAGGTTCTTGAGAACAATCAATCACATGTGAGATAGAATGACATTAAAAACTATGTTTTCAATAGTGCCTCCATAGAGCGTGATCGAGGAATCGCTAAGCAGCCGTGACATCCACTGCTACATGTAGCAGGTGTGGCGGTTGCAGTCTAGAATTACATCCAAATTGCGCCTATAACACGTGTTCTTAAAGGTCGTGTTCTTAAGTCTCGAGTTGATGAAAAGAGGCTTTGAACAAAATCATGTATTTGTCAACACAATATTAGACAAAACATTTTAATGTTTTGGTGCATATCAATAATATATGTTCAATTTTTGTACATACACTTGCTAAGACATCTAGTTGAGTCATCTTGAGAAGTTATGACCAAGTGGTATCCATGTTTAGTTCCAATTTGTTAGATGAAATCGGTTAAAAAATGCTACTCATGCTACAATCTAATCATGTTTTAATCTATAGCACCTCTTTTACATATGAATTGAACAGAGAAAGTATAGATGCTACTCCGAAATATGACTCAAATGAAGTTTTGTATTTTGTTGATAAATCCGTGATGGCCTTTCACCCATCCTATGTTTTATGGACAGAGAATAAATAGTGCTCTTGCTTGTGATTTGTAAATGTTGGAGAAATGCTCTCAATTAAAAATGGGGTACATAAACCGAACTCAAGAAGAAAAGAAATTAATAGCCCCACAGATTATGTAGTTTTTTTTAGGGGTTATGTAGGTTATTTTAATAAAAGGCTCTTTGCTTCGCAGTAAAACAATTTTGTAAATAATTAATAGCTGATGTTTTTTTTAAGGAAATAGATGATGTTGTCTCTTCCTAATCCGTGTCTTCCTCCTTCCCAAACCCAGCATACGATCACCTTTTCTCTTCTCTTCTCTTCATCGAAACCCGTTCTTCTTCATCTTCCAAAATCCAATCGTACAACTTTCTCTTGATTTTCTTCGTAGCTTTTTCCAAATTTAAAGGATAACCTTCAATTTCGATTCTTGATATATTTTACATTCACAATTGGTAACCCTAATTTGCATGTGCTTTGTTGATTATATGATATATGTTTAGTTTGAGTTAAAAGGCACGTACATAAATATAAATATAAATGGTAAATGTAGTAGTTTGTGCATAAGTAAACCGAGTTTATATGTACATACTTAAATTGAGTTTACATGTACATGCTTAAACTTAGATGACGCATCGCTCTTCAACTTGTTTAAGAACTGTAAGCTTCTCCAAGAGGTTATCATGTTTGATTGTTATGGCATTATCCTATACTATTTATTTTGAATCCAGAAACTTCTCAATGTTGCATGAACTTGTTAGGTACTATCCTTCACTTAGTGAGATTAGAATGAAATACACATATTGGGAAGTAAATAGTATAGAAGATTCTAATTATTTGATGAATTTTGTTGTAAGTCCCCAATTAAAGTCTTTAGGCTTGTCTTGCAATGGTTGCTTAAAAGATAAAAACATCAAAATGTTTGCTTCCATTTTCCCCAATTTGCAGCTGTTGATTTAAACAAATGCGGTAACATATCTGAAGAAGGTATTTTTCAAGTTTTAAGGAGATGTGGTAACATGAGACATTTGAACTTAGCCAACTGTGATGGAGTGAAGTTAATTGGATTGAATTTTGAAGTTCCCAAGCTGGAGGTGTTGAATTTGTCACATACAATTATTTGCTAGTATGGATGAGACATTATGCATTTTGAAGTTCTTGCGTTATGGATGCCTTGTTTGCTAGTATTTTGAAATGCTCTGCTGAAGTTCGAACTCTGAAATGTATGATTTTTCTTGTTTTCTGATTTACTTTTTTGAGAATTTACTTATGTGAGAATTCTCTTGCAAGATGACAACGTTTCTTGCTTTAGAGCTTATTGTGTTTGGTTTTATTTGTTTAGGTTGCCTAGGTGAGTTGTCATTTCTAGTCATAATCTCTGAGGGTTTTTGCTTATAGACTTTTAATTTTCTTTTATTATCTCTTGCAAAATTTATTATCTTTTCATCAGGCTGTTTTTCCTCTTTTATTTATGTAGTTCAAAAAAGTTCGATTAATGGACTCCATATAAAAGAAGCATTATATATTCTTGCTGCCAAACAAAAGCATCACTGTGTGTTCCTGACTTATTACAAATTTGCTCTACTTTGCGTTTTATGTTTAAATTCTAATTAATCTTTGTCAGCATTCGTTGCCTGCCCCTGTCGATGTTTAAACATGTTGATATAAGTTGGTGCAATCTTCATATATATTATTATAGTATGTTAGATTCATTTTGAAGTTTTTTTTGAATCTTTTCTATGAACTAAGTTGAAGTTTATGTCTCTTTTGACATGAGGGCAGGGATTCAAAATGTATTGGAAGAACTTTGAAGGACCAAAAGCGGATTAAAGATGTAAATGTAATGCAACTATGGTATGGTTTTCCTGAATTGTGAGTCGTGCTGCATCAGGGGAATCTTGCTTACGTGGATGTCAAAGAATTTGGCAGGCAGCTAGAATACATTGGTTTCACTGAATTTTGAGTCATGCTGCATTAATGTTGCATTAGGGGATTTTTTGCGCCTTTTTATGTTGGGTGCTTTTTGTTTTATGTATTTCAAACTCTTAGCACTGATATTTGTTCCTTTTGTCTGTTATGAACTAGTATTTCTGTATTTGAATGCATGCAACACACGAAGAGATAACTGTTTAGTTAAAATCCTTTATAATAATTCAGCCCCTTTTCTTTCCCTTTCTTCTCTTCTTACTTATTCCCGCGTCGATATATAGTTTTCCGTTGGATCATCTCGCCTTCCATCGTTTCATCGGTTTATTTGTTTTTTTATTACCATGAATACAAGTTTATTTTTGCTATTTATTTCACCCCTCCATTTGTTCTCTGCCAATTGAAATTTTTAATGGTTCATGGAAATAAGACTTTGATGGAAAAAAAAAACTCTCAAAATCCGAAAGAAGTAGAGAAATATCATCATTTCAATAATTAATAATCATTCATGCAACATATGATTTTCTGTAATAAAGCCTACAAATATTTTTTTAGTTGGACATCTGACAGCAATGGGACTTTCAAGAGGTTTGTGCGATTCACATTAGAAAAGGTTGTGAAGAAAATAAAGGTTGGAAATGTTGCGATAATGACTGATATTGTTAAGACCATCTCATGGTTAGGTTTTCTGGTTTACTTTTTTAACTTCATAACTCATTTGTTATCAGTGAGAACAGTTAGGTTTCTAGACAAAGCAATATTGATATAATTTTTTTATCTCTTTAGAGGTAAAATTATAGATTCTACTAATTAAGGCCCATTGCATAAAAAGAAAAAATGACAAATATGATCTTATCAAAGTTATTGTCGATCTCAGTGGAGGAGGCTAACTATTTGGTTAGCAACTGTTTGCAATGGCAAGACCGTGGAAGATGGGACGAGTTGAAATTGATATCTGTTATGCCGCAGAAAATATGCAATAGTATTCTCTGAAGGAAAATCGAATGTGATTTCAGAATTAAGCAGCGGATAAAATTTTCGATTTTCTTTCCTTGGATCATTACAAATTTACACATGAATCAGTGATTCAATTGTTACCTCGAAGTGTGGAGTCTGAAAGCTGAAAACTGGAATCTCGATCACAGCAAAGCAAGCAGCAAGCAGCAAAGCCTCTAGCAAGTCCACACGAACGGTGCTCCTCCAAAACTCGGTGCTAGCCAAGGAATCAGAAGTTTCAGAGAGCTAGGGTTTCTTCAAGACGTGTAACCAAAAACTTCAGCACTAGGGTTCT
>Ga0228710_1003467_pt1 | contig 25095 bp, 11 predicted proteins | sample MedpolnodulmetaG_FD_177995 | JGI IMG/M metagenome (GOLD analysis project Ga0228710, IMG submission 177995) | Root nodule microbial communities from Medicago polymorpha collected in Santa Monica, California, United States - pink nodules | ecosystem: Host-associated > Plants > Roots > Nodule...
TATTTGCATAAATTTATTATTTCTTTAAGGATCAAAGAGCATATATGGAGGGAATAATTTGTTAAGCTGTGGTGCATGAAGACAGTGTTTTGGACCATTTGAAAGAAAAATCAGATAATTTTGCATGTTAATGAAGTTGAATACTTGAACTTTACATCCTTTTTTGGATAATTTCGGTCTGCACTGATTACAATATTGCATTAATGTTCCTTGATTTTAATACGTTTCATTATATATTTTAACAGATTAGTGCAGGAGCAGTCATGCTTACGGATTGCGTTTATTGGCTCATTATTTTTCCATTCCTTACCCTGAGAGATTATGATTTAAACTTTGTGAGTAGCAATTTTAAATATTTCATATTTATACTCTCTTGCTACGTGCTGCATATGAAATGTTTTTTAAGTTTTTACCAGTAGCTAATCTAATAGGTGATATATACTTAGACTGTTATGAAGGCTTGAACTTGGGGCTAATGGTGAGACATTTGATGAATTTGGATTTGTTGCCATCACAAATTCCCCGCATTCACGCAGTTAGTACATCGGTGACCTTTGGATCAAGATCAGAGGGTCATGATTTCAAGCTTGGTATTTTACAATTTAGAAAATCAAAATCAAAATCTACTGCTGCTAGATATCGATCAATAATCACGGATGTGATGATTGCGTGAATTTGTTACTGTACCAAATTCATATCCTCTATCCAATAAAATTAGGTCAAGGTTACTAAAGCATTTTATTTGCGATATACGTTTTTTATTGCATTCCTAGGGATATCTACTGTGCAACTGAAATTGATGTGATCTGTTTTGACTGGAGGCATTAAAATGAGGTCTTTGGATCAATATACATGATCTGACATTGCATTTGAATCCTTACATATAGATACATTTGTTTCTTCCACGAAGATCAATAATTTGAAAGGAAAGATTGCAAGTCATATATCTTAAAGTGTGGATGACGCTAACTCACTGAGCTAACTTTTGTCATCAAGTTAGGTACAGATTCAAATTCTAAGATGGTACCAGAGTCTCGTTGTTGGCTTCCCTCATCATCCACGCTATAGGCTCATTGGGTCTAAGCGTGAGAAACTGTTGGAAAATTATCCTTCATGTGGCAACCCTGCCATCTGTTATTGAGATAGTTAATTTTCCTTCATTTCAGTGGTACAACACCTTTTGTGTGCTGGCTGAGTAAGTAGGTAAGGTTCAGTCCAATATCGCGTATAGATATGGTCTTTGAAGTGCTTAGAAGGCTTAGGCAGTTCTCAGCTTCACCAATTTTTCATGGATGAGTTTGATGTGTGTGCCCGAATCATAAGAGTAATCAATACTAGGGTATTCGTAATACTTGATATCAGTGGCATTTCGCCTCAGGGATAATCAACATGTTGCCCAATTTGACCCTCTGTCTCAGTATTCTAAATTTAAAATTTATCAACAACTTACAAAGTATATTCATGAAATTGATACATGATATTTTGGTTTTAATATAATAATTGATTTCTATGACAGTCTCTTCTATATTTCTCCCTCATTTCTTCTATTACATGTCCTAATGATTTAGATTTAGTCGGATAATTTTTCTCCTCCTTGTGTAGATGACAGTGAACATGCATACACTAAATTTAGTTTTGCTCTTTGGGGATGCAGCTTTAAATTGCTTGGTAAGTATTTTGATGACCATCTAAAATCCTCATTCAGAATAATTGCAAAATACCGATGTTAAATTAGGTTTAACCTACATGTTTCAGCGAATACCCTGGTCTGGGATGTCTTTCTTTGTGTTATGGACAGGTGTTTACGTCATTTTTCAGTGGATAATTCATGCTTGCATCTCGATTTGGTAATTTATGCTATATTTTTGCATATCAAATTTTGGAGACACAATCACACAATTGGTTAACTAAATATGGTAACTCTACTCATTCTTACAGGTGGCCTTACCCTTTTCTTGATTTGTCATCACTGTATGCACCGCTGTGGTACGCTATTTCATTCTTTAATACTAAATAATTTTTTAAATTAAATGATCGCGCGGAAATAATATTACTACTGAATCATCCTGGGTTCTCATTGCATGAGGCTCTACATTTTCCTTTTCAAGCAAGGTTTTATTCTAGTGATTTTTAAGTACAACACTGAAATTTTTTCCGTGTTTAACCTAGTAGGAAAACTCAATATCCTAGTCCCCATTTTCCTCACACTATTGGATATTCTGATTAATATATGGTCAATCCAATTTTTTGTTTGTTTTGAACTGTAGGTACTTGGTGCTGGCATTAATGCATATTCCATGTTATGGCTTCTTTATGCTAATTCTAGAATTGAAACACTATTTCTTATCAAAGTGGTTCCCATCCTCTTGTCAGTGCTAAAGATTGAGTGGTATCGAAGTCGGATTTGATATTTTTAGAGTCAAATGCAGGTTAGCCTGCGCAAACACGATTCACTCTCGCAACTGTTTAATTGTCGAAATCAGGTCTGCTGCCAGATAATCAGAATGCTGACATGTTCGATGTCACTTGTGTCCATTGAGATAATATGTTGAAGTTATTGCGGAAATCACTTGTTAATATCGTTTTAACAAGAGATTTCATGGTTAAAATTACTTATGTACAATGAAAAAAGAAATGAAAGAGAATAGTCTTTTAGAAAATAGTTTACTTAAAGAAAGTTGAGACATCTCTGTATCTCAAAGACACTTGTGTCCACTGAGATAAAATGTTCCGTTTCAGATTTTGAGAAGTTTGATATAACTGGACATGAGAAATATAACATGGAGCAGCTGTGATCAATTTCGATTTACTGCGATATTTTAATAGGTTGGCTACAGCATTGTAATCTTGCTTTTTTTTAAATATAGACTATAAGACAAAATTTAGTGGAATTTCTTTTACATGTAGACAATATTATCCCTCTATCTTTCTTCCGGAAAGTAATGTGTAATGTCTTGTCTTGTACTGTACAATACTTGAATCAAACACATCCTATAAAGAATTATTATATTTGGTTAAGTAGCTTAGTGGTTAAGAGAAATTTATCTTAAAGGTGAATAAGTGGGATGTCCAGGGTTCAAACCCCGACCTTTGTATGCATGATCCCTTATCAAGTGAGCTAAGTTAACGGGTATTCTTGCCATAGTTATTCTCATAATGTTAGTTGAAGTCTGCTTCAATGGTGGAAAGCCCAACAAGTTGTTCAGGGTTCGGGACGATGTCACGTTAAAAGATTTGAAGGATCTACATGATGAAATCATCCAACGACTCAACCATGGAGACACAAGGAGGGTGGAAGATATTTGGCATGAACTTCTATCATTCGTCTCAGTCGGGAGATTGACGTTCAACTAGATGATGCTTACGAATGACGACGACGTGAGAAGCATGTTCTCGATATTTGGTCAGCACAGAATATTCCTAACGATCGAGATGAATGCCTCGTTGCTGAGATCATCTGAAGACATTCTCAAGAGTTTGATTCGGCCAGATGAAGATTTTTAGGTAGTATAATTATGTTGTATCATTATTTTGTTGGATTTTAGTTCTTGTTAGTTTGCTGAAGATGTTGGCATTGAAATGTCTTATGCTCAGCGTAAAGGATTGGTAGTCTCTTTGAAAAGTCAAAAGAATGAAGAAAACACATTTTGACGTAGAATTCATTCGAATAAGATGAGTGTGACGATCATGAATGCATTTCTAAGATGTTTTGTGCTTGACCATGCCCCTCTGTCAATTGAAACTTGTCAGCTAGCTGGGCAGTAGGATTAAGCTCAATAGAATATATTGGAATGCACTCCTTTTTGTCACTATTCATCTTATATGAGGGAATTCGTTGTGATAACCTATATAGTTGATTCGGTAGAATACATGTGATGTGTTTCTTCATTCTTTTGATTTTCAAAGACACTACCAAATTTTTACACTAAGTATAAGATACTTCAATGCCGACACTTTCGGCAAACTTTCAAGAAATATAATTTAAATTAAACATCATGACGATACCATATATTTAGGGAGAATGTAATTTAATGTAACATAACGTTTCCTTTATTGTCCGATTCGAACGGAGATGAAATTAAAACTAAATAAATTTATCGTATTCTATGTTTAGATTTTGCGAATAGCGTATTAGTGAATGAAATGTTTTTTCTAAGCTAAGACATGCTTTAAAAAGAAATCATCTCTGTCAAAAACTGATGGTTTGTTAGTTTACCTAAAACCAACACAAGTTAACCTATGTTGACTTCCAACACAAGTTAATTCACGTTGATTTAACGTGAGTTAACTCACGTTGATTCTACTGTGAGTTAACTCACATTGAAGTTATTTTAGATAGTTTGAGGTAGGAATGAACAAAAGTGTATGGGAGAATAGCAATTTTCAAATCCATATGGAAGCACTAATTAGGAGCTTAGTAGTCTAGTTGGGCTAGTTCTTTCGGAAAAAAAAATCCTAAGAAACCTACCTTTTTTCTAAATGATGTCATACCCGTCAACATTGTGTTCCAACAAAAGTTTTTATTTTTGTCAGCATTGTATCCATAAAACGTGAACTTGACACACACACACGTATAGAAGAATGATATGGTCTTGCATAGATGACTGACCACTAGAAGAAGGTCCCTTGAACGGTGGTGTTTGGCCGGAATGTCTTCGGCTCTGAGGAAGGGGTGTACTCACAAAAGACATTTCGACACTCAAGTTAGTATATAATTGAGGTTGATAGCTATGGTTAACATGAAACATAACTTGTGAGGTGATGACGTGTTCCTTATATAAACATAGGAATATTATTTGGGTCTGACACCTTATTGGAGTCTACAGTGAGTGGAATATGACCCATAGGATTGGGCTTTAGGTGTAGTCTTAAACCAGAACAAAGAAATAGAGATAAATTTTTTACCCAATTCAATAAACTCATAACTAAATTTATAGGGTGTCACATTTTGCCAAGAGAAATTGTATAATCAAGTTTGACATTGCATATCCACCAAAACCTAAGGTATTAGGTATATGAATTCCCCTTATATGTTGCTAGATATCTTTTTATTTTATTTTAATTTTTTTTTATCGAATATGAGATTTTTAACTCACATTTAATACATCATTCTCTCCCTCAATTGTGAGTCTCTCATCATCCATGATGAACCATGAATTTTTAGGCTCCTCTAAAGTTTCAACTTAGGTATCAGAGTTTGTTTTGTTTTGGTGTGGGAGTAAGAGCGAATCCTGGTGTACTGTTGGATATATCAAAGATGAAAAAGTTGATTTTGAGCAACATATAAACGAGATGTCTCATATATCTAACGCCTTAATTAAGATTTTAATTGAAGATGTGGTGTTCAAATCAATTGTATGGTTGTTCTTGCTTGCATAAAGTCTCGACATTACATTATTAATAGTTTATTTTCCTTTAAATTAGGCCTATATGAATGTCGCTAATGATCATCTCAATGTATTTGTTTTATCTTTAGATTCATAACCAAACCAAGACATAAATGATTAATGAGTTTCAATAAAAGTTGAGATGATTGAAGTATCCGAATTTGAACCTAACCAAAAATATTATTTGACATATTTTAGTCCAACTTTAGATTATCAAACCCACTTTTTTAGAAATCATTTAGGAAAGACAAAAAACTAATGCTTCCTCCTGTCTTAAATATAAAATAAAGTTTGATCAATAAAAGTTAACATATTTGATCCAAAACATAGATCAAATATCACTTAATCCAACTTTCTTTTATATTTAGTACAAAGGTAGTATAGTATATCCATCCGGTCAAAACATATATTATTTTGATATTATTGGACGTGTTATGTCGGTAGATATTACCTTATGGAACAAAGTACAGAAATAAAATAACCAGACATAATCAATAAGTTGATTAACCATAGATAATTAGTTCAAATATTTGTCTTATCACATCCTATAATAAGCATTATATAGAAATAATATGATATCTATATATCCCATGCAACTAGCTAGCCCCATACTGAAGCAGGTGAAAGTAATAAGTATCTAATATGAAAAAGCTGGCATAGCACACAGAACAGAAGCTCCAGTATTCAATTTGATCATGTTTTGTTTTCTTCAAGTATCCGACCAACCACGTGACCAATACTTATTCCATTCACGTGTTAGATTTACTTTCCGCACATAAAAAACGTGAGTAAATAGAATGAACGGTTCACACTTCACAAAGTTACTTTTTATTTTAAGATGAGATATCAAAGTCCTTTGTTTCCTTAATAAGGTATAGCAGAATCCAAGGACAGGTCTATTGAGTCACCTTCAATACCCTTTGTTTGAATAAGTGTTAAGAGAGTTTTAAACTAAAGTTGAAGTTTGGTACACCATGAATGCTTTTGCTCTATGCTATGCTGTCATTGGCCTAACTTCATGTTCTCACTAACGACAAAGTTTATCAGTTGGAATCATAAACAAGTACCTTATAGTTTATGTAACTTCAACAATGCCATCATCTAAACTAATTTTTGTTAGGAACACTATCGATCATGGCATAGAGTTTTTGATGTTTCCGCGACCACGTTGAGATTGCAAAATCTGTTAAATTTGACATAAATTTTGCATTATATATCAAGATTTGCAATGTGACTGCAACCATGATTTTAAATTGTGGTTGCAGGTTACGTTGCAAATCATTTTATTGTAGCAGCAATTGCAGTTGCAGACCGCAATTTAAAACCATAACCGTTACGATAAAATAATCGGTATTTTAAACCTTCTTTGTGTAATTTGAAGAAGAGCTAGCAAGAAACTAAATAAATTTTGTAACAGAATGCAATTGTGATACAAAAATGATGGGTGATGATAATTTTGGTGTGGTGATATGGATGGATTTATTTAAGAGGCACATGTGATGTGAATGTGATGGCATAGTGTAAGATAGATCAATAGACAAAGAGTTAGGTTCTCGTCTGTTCTGGAAGTTGCATGGCAGTACGTGGATCACATTGGCCTAATGAGAAAGGTGGTTTCAATTGTTAACAAACATAGAAGTAATGAGAGGCCACGTGTCAATTTCTTGTGGCTTTAGTTTGGCCATCTTTGATGATTTTTGTAAATGCAATTAAGTTCAATATCCATGCATGTGCAATATGAATATGAGTTTGACAATTGCAATAGCCAACTAAAAGAGAGAACAAAAGAAATTGATAACTTTTCAATGGACAGATATGAAAAGTGATATAATTTTACTATAATTATAAGGTGAAGCCATTTTTAGATAGAAAGTTTAGCCTTTTTTTAAGAAACAAAGATTTGTATTTGGATGTGAATAAAAGGAATATTTTAACTCAAATGCAAATAGATATAAAAAGAAAAAGAGAAAACAAAAGTATTGTGCCAATTGCAAAAGATACATCATGGGACACTATTTTGTACCACAACCTTAGTATAATCTTTTAAGTTTATATCACCACATAATCAAAGTGTCCTATTTCTAAGATTTTAATCAACCAAAAATACCAAATTCTAGAGCAAAGTCAAAGTCCAAAACCACTTTTACCCTTACTATGTTGCGAAGCCACAAAACATAAGGTAAAGAAGAGAAAAATTATTTGGCATAACCAAAAAAACAGTGTTCCTAACCAATTAAAAGTACAATTAATGAAATCTTCATTGGTTATATAACTCCTCCTAAAAAAAACACAAAACTCATTTTAATAAGTTTCTCAATCAAATTTTATATATATTGAAAGAAAAGGTTGAAATATAATGTAATTAATGTTTATCATTCAAGAAAATAAGTAGTATTAATTTAAAATATATTTGAAAAAAAAAACAATAAATACATCTGGTAATTTAAAAGAGCGTTTATATTTAGAAACAATTTTTTCTGGTAACGAAATAAGTAATAAGTAAGCAAATATTTCAAGATATAAGGTTTGTGGTTCTCAATCATATATCTTACATAAACCACAATAAGAGAGAGAGCATGAAGATATATAAAGTTTAATTATGCTCCTATATTACAGAACATAACCTGTTGAGTTCTTAAATACTCAAAGTACTTGTCACCAAACATCAAGCTACTTGTATAAACAAGCTTAATATTATGTTTCAGGGCAGAGATATATACTTCTGCTTCATGGAAATTAATTAAGCACTTAGGTTTATATATTATAATAAGAAGCAATAATATATATTTATTGGCTTAATTAATCACCATTTAGTAGTTGCAGTGACAAGAGATCTTCCATGCTCCAGTAGTTATTATCATTGGTAGGGAACTGATGAGCTGGAAATGGTTCCAAAATTCCTTGGTAAGAGGGTGGTGAGATAATATTGGTGTCCATAGGTTCAGCAATGTTGGAAATTTGGCTTGTGCTTCCTATAAGTTGATTATTATTATTATCATCATTTATTTGAATATCAGAACCCTGTTCTTGAGATTGAGAGTTCTCAGCTTGCTTGATATGCTTTTGGATCCTTGTCCTCCAGTAGTTCTTTATCTCATTATCGGTTCTACCCGGTAGATGTTTCGCGATTTTCGACCACCTGCATTGGTGAATGATTAATTTGCAAAAGAATGTTGGAGATATATAATTGATTACTAGTTTTAAGTGTCTGGTTTGAATGTATATATACTTTTTTTTTCTTCGTATTAACCATCTGGTTTTTAAGTGGTAAATTTTATTGAGAGATAAGTAATAACTGATCAACGATTGTTTCATCCATATATCGGACAAGGATGCTTCAATCGATTCAATCCTAACTAAATAAACTATAAATCTGTTTAATTTGGAACATAAACTTCTATTCATAATGTATTAAAGGAAAATCTTTGAAGTCTATTCATGATAATTAAAAAGACAAATGATGAATTTGTATTATTATTAAATAAAACAGATCGATGTTTAAAACATTAATACGTGTCATTAGAGTACATGTTATCATTTTCCTATAAAAATTATACCAATCAATAACCCCTTAAAAAAACAATCTAATGAAATATTTAATGAATGTGACAGGGTTGGTGATGGAAGAAAATGCACACGTGTGTGCAGTGAGAAAATTAAGGTAAAAGTTAAAAAGACTTTTTTCTTATACTAGTTAAAACACTTTCAGAAAAAGTAAAAAAAGTTTTTATTATATGAAAAAAAAAATTGAATTTATTTCTGTCGATAAACCAACTTTTTGTAGTAGGTATTGATAAAAAATAAAATAAAATTTGTAGTAGGTGCCTTGGTTATAAATTGAGGTTAGTAAATGCATTGTAATTGAGATTTATTTTTATTTTTCTACGATATCAAAGTTCGTAGTGTAATCTTAATGCAAGGTGAAAATTTGTGTAACCTTAGAAAAAGAAACTATGGGGGCAGTGTTGTCAAAACCGAATTTGGTTCAAATTGAACCGGGAACGGGCTAGTTTATCGGTTGGTTTAATGACAATTGAATCGATTCTATTAGGTTGGTTCAAATGTACAATTTTTTTTTCAAATCATAATCTTCGATGTTATTTTTTTGTTTAAACCCTCCAGTTCTATGGAGAAAAAGACCCTAACAATCTGTTGTTGGACTGTAAGGTAAATAAAATGTTCAAAAATTATTCTCTATCAGTTCTCTTAAACAATTCATCATTGATGAAACAACTCATTAAACACTTAAACTCAATTACTTAATTATCTACAATATTATTTTATTTGTCATTCGATTTAACCACAGTTCAACCGATTGAACCAAATAAACTGATGCGGAGGTCCAATTTTTAAAACTTTGGGATAAGGTTGGAAACTCTAGTATTTAAAGCTGCCAATGGCAGTGTATTGATTGAGAGGTTTGAGGCCATGTTCAACGGCTAAGAATAAAAGCGAGGTTATATATTAGACTCACTCATATATAAAACCGATCTATGTTGAAATATACATAAGATGCTTGTTTTCCTTTGCTATATGGAGAGATAAATAATGACTTTCCTTTGAAGAAGGACCTCTTCAAGTTCAAAAATATTCAGATTTCTCCATGCATGCCTCAGGTAGAAAGTATTTGGTTCACTTCAATCCTATTTTTTTTTCTTCCTTTATGGTGAATATTCCTGTGCACCTTTAAATACATATATCCCCTTTTTATTTTATTTTATTAAGCGTCTATATATAATAATTAATGTTGTCCTCTCACATATTAATTAATATTGTTTTTGACACAAAAAAAAATAAAAAATAAAGTTCCGTTTTCTCCTTATTTAATTACGGAATTTGTAGAATATTTTTAACTCTTTATTTTGTTCGGTTGTAGAAAAAAACTTCATTTTGTTCTTTTTTGTATTTCTTTTACTCAAACATTGTTTTTAAATGATCATAGTGTGTGTTATATAGGCACGTGTGACAGATACATAACTTTTGGTTTTTGACTTAACAAATACATAACTTATTTGCCTTGTTCTATATAATAAATACATAGTCATAAAAAATAGATATTTGTAAGATGGTAAATATATATTTTTTTGAACGGCAATATGGTAAATGATATTTGAGAAAAGTAGTCACGAGTCAGGGTGGAGCTAGCTGGTTGTGTATAGGAAAGGAACAAGTACGCCCTATAAGGATCCTAAACCTATATAGTACCTCAACTTGTCATTAACTGATTCGAAGTAGAAGATATATATATAAAGAAATAAAGACTTACATAATTTTAGTCTAAAATAGAGTTGATGAGGTCAATCTTCCATGCAGTCAATGACAAAGATAGGATGGTTTAGATTCTAAATTTTTCAATTTCTCAAAGTTAAGTTGGTTGGTTGGTTGGGTCATCCAATCTACATGAAACATCTTAGGTCACGACTAGTGTAATAACCATGACATATATTCATATTCGGTTATCATTTACAAGGCGACTTATAGACATATATCAAATTAAATACAAAAGGCTTACCTAAAATTAAATGAATTTTATAATTATATATAAGCAAAAGAAAATATTGGGAAGCACTTTTTTTCTTATTTAAGAAAGGTAAATTTTGAAAATGCTTGATTTGGCTGTTCTCTTTACACTCTATTTCAAAATAGTTGTCTAGTTTTCACTTCATTTTGTTTTTTTTTATATTTTGAGTGTTCTTTTAGGAAACACGAGAAATAACTTTGAAAAGGGTAAAACAACTCCAAAAGTAAAAACAAGATTAACTCGTATTGTTTTACTAGTCCCTATTCAACCTCTCTAACATCAATTTTTTCTAGCGGTTTTTCTCTAAATCTAACGGTACCTACAACTATAACACCATATTGCAGTTGTAGAGGATTCAAACACATTTTCTTTATATGAAATGTTCGATCTCTCTCCACCTTCTTTGTGCAGCCTTTTTCAGTCTTTTTATGTTGAAGATGTAAGAGTCAAAACATAATTTTTTATTTTTTTTTAAAATAAAGTGGTAAACTTCCCTTTTTGCTCTAATTTTTCCATTCTAACACTTTGTTGTTGTCGTAGAGGTAGGAAGGCAAGAGAGAACCCAAACACGAAAGTAAAGTGATTTAGACTTCTCTGTCAGTTATCCTCTTATATACTCTCTGTATATCATGTTTTCTCCCAACCCTAATTTTTGGCTATGGATATGCGACATGCAAAGAGTGAATCCATTTTCAATAAAGTGGTTGTGTAATAACATCCAGTGATACTCTACAACAGATGCATCGTGTTGTGGTTGTAGAGGATTCAATTATAAAAAAAAGTGAAAATATGAAATATTTTCTTAATCAAGGTCCTTAATGACGTATATGAATCCCAAATCTTCTGTTTCAAGATTTCAACCGTAAATCCATGTCTTTCTTTTTATCATCGCCATGGACAAACTTATTCTTTACTTCTCTAGAGATTTTTTCTTCCATTTGATATGATTGGCAATTTCATTCGTCTCATGTAGTTTCATATTTCAATGTAGTGATTTGTTTTCGTTTCAAACAAAAATCAAATAAAGAATTACAACTACTGTAACTTTTCTTTAATTGTTTTTTGAGATAAGGTGTCCCCAAATATGTTTTTTTTTTTACAAGGCCAAATATGTTCTTATTCGTAGGGTGGGGATGTTTTTAAATATTCTGTAAAATTGGATTTAATTGTTCATCCTTTTAAGGGTTAGAGCACCTCTTTGTTCCTTTCTCTATTTGAACTATATTTTGCCGTTAAAGAAAATAACTTATGATTTAGAAATGTCTTATTTTTATTGGCCCAACAAACCTCACCAACATTCATAAACTAGATCTAGGATATGGTAAATCATGAAAGTTTTTTCACAGACAATTACCACCAATTTGAATTAAATATACAGTATTTAATTATTTCTCCAAAAATTTATATTATAAAATGTATGAAAACTACTATCACTAATCTTATAATATCATAATAAATTATAACTAAAAAGTAGAGGTAATTGTTTCGTTGATAAATAAAAGGAGAGGTATGTATGTAACTCTAACTTTTAAAAGAGAAAACGACGGATCTAGTATCAAATTTGAAATGAAAAACAATTTTTGTAGATTCTAAAATTTTATAGATAGATTTTGTACATGGAATTAATTTGTATACATAAATGAAAGGAAAAAATGTACAAACCCCTTGTAAAAATAATACAAAACTCTAAGTATTGCAACTATTCTCATGCATAGAATTCTCTCCCACTTTATAAACACTATTCCAAGAGTATACTACAAGCTCATATGTACCAAAAGTTAAAAATAAAGCAAAGAACTTCATCTTTTGAAATATAGAAAGAAAAAAAAAACTTTTCTTATTTCTATATAAAAATAATTAGATCTTGATTTTGTAGAGTGCATGCAAAACATGCACTTTTTGAATAACTATATAATTGACTTTGATATATATTAAAAATATATGTTTTATAGATTGACCTGTTTCCCCACTTAGCATGAAGTTCAATGATCAAGAGTTGTTCCTCAGGTGTAATATTCCCTCGTCTAACATCAGGTCGAAGATAGTTTAGCCACCGAAGCCTGCAACTCTTTCCGGTACGTTTAAGACCTAAAATGTTTGAAACCATATTATTATGATGATTTATAAAACATTGATTAAGTTACCTTACCAAGCTAGGTCATTATTTTTTAACAATTATTATAAACTCATTAGTTTTTAGGTATCATCATACAAAGCACATATGCACGAGATCTTAAGCATGTTGTTATTATATATATCGTAATATTAGTGCTATTTTATTTAGTTAATTCAATAAAAGTGGAAGTATGATGTATATGTGTGTTTAGTTAATTACCAGCAGATTTAGCCAAGGAGTTCCAAACACCTTCACCATGATTGGCGATATAGTTGATCAAGATCAAGTCTTCTTCCATTGTCCATGGTCCCTTTCGTACATCAGGATCTTGTGAAGAACTGCACTCTTTTTTGTCCATTATATTTTTTTAAGAGAGAGAGTGAGAGAAGTAGTGTACATGAAGGAAGACATATGCTCATGACATATCATAATAATGGGGGTTGGAGCGTTTAAATAGAGGGAACACTAACATCATTTGTTAATTGTAAATTCGACTTTTTTACGTACCTAACTATGTTTCTAATATCAACATGCATGCATGACTATGCATGTTAGAGGCTATATATATTTATATTTTATCTTTACGTTCTCTCAATATTGTTGTGCACATGCATTACGAATAACACTGGGATAGGTAACACATTTTCTTGCCTAGAAGAAAGAAAAAAAAATATAACAGCACTCACTGGTACGCAATATATATCCTAGTTTAAGCAATGAAATACAAATGATAAATACTAATGAAGTTGTGTTAAGTTAAAATCTATTGACTATAAAGGTGTACATTAGATAAAAGAAGAATATTTAAAGTGCTTATAATAACGGTGGGGGTAAAGAACAATTGATTTAGACCATTTGGAACATGTTGAAGTGGAAACATCACAAGAAATAAGTTTCAATTGTGACCCTTTTAAAAATTGATTGCTAATATGTCCGATGAGAACGATCGAGTGGCAAGGGCAGCATAGAATGCTCCGGTGTGACAGTAACGGCTTTCGGCACGGCGACGATGAGTCTTCACGGTAGAACGAAAGGTGTATGCAGGTACGTTAGCACTCTGACGCTCAAGTCAGTAATGGAACTGAAAAAGATGTGTTGTGAAAAGTGATGTGGACCTTGATGGTGAAGCAAGTTCACCCTTATACAGGTGTGCGTTGGCCATAACCGTCTCTAGGTTATGCGGCGTGTGATTAGGAACGGAGCAGGGTACATGTAGGGTGATCCTTGCGCGAAGGCGTGCTCCTGTGTGGCATGGTGCACGCAAACTGGCATGCTCCCTTGCGTGCAGAGACTTGAGGCGGGGCAAGTCCGACCACGTGTCGGCGTGCGGTTGGTCTTCTGACTGGTCCAGAAAACAAACATGTTTTCATTAATCGATCTCATTAATCAAATATAGAACCGGAAAAAGTTAAAATAACGTCATAAATTAGATAAAAAAAAATTAAAATTGATTGTGTTTTCATTAATCAAATATAGAACCGGAAAAAGTTAAAATAACAACATAAATTAGATATGAAATTTTTTAAAAAATTGATTGTGTTTTCATTAATCAATCTCATTAATCAAATATATAACTAGAAAAAGTTAAAATAACAACATAAATTACATACGAAAAAATGTCACCAAATTTTTCACCTCTTACACTTGGCGACAAAATTAGAGACGCATTATGTACTTTTCCGTCTCAAATTGTCGAGAGTTAATTCAATTTTAGTGAAGTTTGCTAGCTTGTATGTTGTGCAAGTAAATGTTATTAGGGATTAAAAATTCTTTGTTTTCCTGTTATAACCCGTTGTCAGGACCCTAGTTTAGTGGGTGCATTATTTTTTGGTGTCTTATAAATTGTTTCGACCAGAGGTAATCATATTGAAATGTGTTGTACACTAAATGTGAGTACCTCTTCTTTCTGGAATTTGAACATTGATTCACTACATTGTGGGAGTTTAATCATTTTTGCTAGAGTCGACTCTCGTTTGTAGTGCAAATTATTTTAAGTATATTGTAGGAGTCTAGCTAGTCTCTTTTGTTAGATTCAACTCCTTATAAAGAGAGTCTTTTATGTTTAATACTTCCTCCGTCCCTTAATGTAGGCATCCATTGCCTTTTTCACATTTCTTAATAAATGTTGTCAATGTAATTAATGTTCTGTTTTGTGTGTTAATATTACCAAATTGTCATTTGTTTGTATGTGTATTAAATTTGACTTTTCATATTTCAAGACAAGTTAATAGTATTAATTAGGGTATGCTTAGGGAAAAAATAATAAATGCATCTAGCACTACTAAAAAAACATAAATTAGTGAGGGAAATTTAGTGAGGGAAAACGTGAAATCCCTCTCAAATTCTGTCACTAAATTTTGCGACCAAGAAATTTGTGAGGAATTTCAATTTTTCCGTCACTAATTTTCCTCTCAAATTTTTCTTTTTCTAGTAGTGTAGTAATTTGAAAGGGAATTTACATTTAGGGACAAAAATAAAGTCAAATGAGTGCTTAGATATAGGGACAGAGGGAGTACATTTTTTTATAAAAATTTGGATACCTCAAAAAAAAAAATCTACTGCAAAATCATTAATCAACTTTATTTCGCAAACACTATATTAAAATCACGTACATTTTGTAAGTTATAAACATAAATATATACACGTAGAATAACATATTTTATGTTTGTATCTTTGGCTTAGTGGTAAAGTCATTGTTTTGTGTCCATTTGGGACCAAGTTCTATCCACATAGCCAATTTAAATAAATAATAACACTTTGAGTTTAAACCATACAAATTTACTATATAAAATTAAGTGATTAGACATTGCATGATTGACTTCGGTGTATAAAAAGAAGGCAAGGCTTGTGTTGATACAAAAGGAAAGGCATTTGTTGGTATAAAAGGAAGAGAGTTGGTGCAAATGAGGTGCATGGTATGTTTTTTAGGGAGTTCATGATTGATAAAACATAGAAAATTGGTGTGAAAACAAAAATTGAGGAGGTGCACTTGAACCCTCTAGGCATAAGGTGGCTCCGCCACTGGTTATAACTCTCTTATTTAGGGAGTTCATGATTGATAAAACATAGAAAATTGGTGTGAAAACAAAAATTGAGGAGGTGCACTTGAACCCTCTAGGCATAAGGTGGCTCCGCCACTGGTTATAACTCTCTTAAGGTTGTTTTGTTATGACTGTTAGCTTCTCATTGTGATAAGTGACTGATATGACCGTCTTGAAAACAAGCAAGGAACTTGACCGAAACCGCGATCTGTCGGTAGAACCACAGTTATCAAGTAAGGAACTTGACCCTAAATGCGAACTGTCAGTAGAACCAAAGTTATCAAACAAAATTGCAACCCTAACCGCGACTTGCCGGTAGAACCAACACTATAAAATTTCTTGACCCAAGAACAAAGTAAAACTTCTCACCATAGAGAAAACTCAAATATATTAATCTTCAAATTGTGATTTGAGAAGTACATGAGCTTGTTATTTATAGTCTAGGATTAAAAAAATACTAGAAATAAATTCCCACTACCATGCATTTATCAAATGCAATGATAAGTGCATGTTTATTACCTAGAAAATAGGCACTAACATGATTAAAATTCTCACTAGTCACCGTAATAACTTAGAGCACTATTTTGAAGCATTTGGGGAGGCTCGGAGAATACAAAAGACCATTTAAAAATCCACTCAAAAATAAAAACGAAAATTACTTATCAAAATGGAGAAAATTGGACTTTTAATGGTTGTTTTATTCAGAACTAATCAACCCACTAAAACTTCTTATCATATGAATTTTTTATAGGTTTCCTTCCGGATGCTGAGTGAACTCTTGATCTCGTCACATTGTGTATTGTGTGAGTGATCAAAGTCTGATCACTAGTATATAAACACATGAAATGAATAATAAAAGGTAAGTGCGTGATATTTTCATTAATCATGAAAGTCTGAAATATATATCTCTCTCTTCCAAAACAATCTTCTTTAAGAAAACTATAGTGAGTTTCATCTTGTTCCAACAGCTGGCATATAGAGCTCTGGTTCGATCACGGAGACTTGGCAATGGCTACTAATCCTAACAGAAACTTCCTTACAAATCTTCCTATCTTTGATGAGAAGAAGTACGATAATTGGTGCAAGCAAAAGAAGATTGTGTTTGTGGTAGGTATTTGAGTATTGGCTTCATTATTGATAAAATAAATACTATTGTATGATGTTGGATACAATGTTCCAACATCTTGGTACGGTTCAGTGTGTCCTGTTTGTGTGGCTTTGTTTACGCGAGCTTTATTTTTTTAAGGAAACCACACTTTATTTCATGTTCACCAAGTAACGTATTTTTGTCCAGAATCAGCTGGGTGATTTGTTCCTAAAGTATAGACAATATTTTAGGATCCCTTGGTGATGTTGTTTGGCGGTTCCTAAAGATGTTCCAACTTTTTATGAGTAGCTATATTTGTTTCTAATTTGTTACGTGAGATCACTAAAGATTCTATGAAGATTTTATTCACGTGACTTGTGGTCTAAGAGACTTGTGTTTCCAGAAGAAAGATATTTTTCAGATGGATAATTTTATTTGTGAAATATATTTTCAAAAGAGATTTTGGAAGATATATTTCTGAAGAATATTTGTTTCAATATATTTTTGAAAAGAATATTTGATACAAATATATGTTTAGCCTATGACAAAAAAACCCATGCTGCTGAATGGCTATATAAGGAAGACTCATACCCTAATTTTATTCACCAATTCAATAGTATTGAATTGAGTATTTTAGGGTTTCGATTGTGCTTTATTTGTGAGCCTCTCTTTGTATCACCTTGATGCATTGAGCATGACCTTTAGTTGAGTTGTAATGGATCAAAACTATTGTTCTATATAAGAGTCATTATTAGGGTTTTATGTCCTTGTTATTTGTGTTTCACTCGTAAGCTTTTAAGCAAGAGTGGATTTTATTTCTCGGAGTGTGTCTCCATTTTGATTGTATTTGTTTAAATCACATGGGTTGTGATTGATTGAGGGAAGTGAGATGGGATCTCAGATCTTGGAGTTCCTTGGTTGAAGTCAAGACGGGTAGGTCCTAGGTCTAGAGTTGTAAACGAGGAGTTTGTTGAGCACTTAGAATAAGGACTACACTAGTTGATTTCCTTCCTGGCTTGGTAGCCCCCAGATGTAGGTGATGTTGCACCGAATTGGGTTAACAAACCTTCTGTGCCTTTTACTTTTCTGTCCTTTATATTTTCCTTGTTGTGTTTGTTTTCTGCTAGCTCGATGTTGAAACATCTTACTCAACATTTTGTTTGTGTCTAATGTTGAAACATCGTATAAAACATCAGGAAGCTAGCCGACCAGAATTTCAGTTTGAATATCAAGACCTTTCGGACTTGGTACAAAATGGATAACTCCAATTGGTGGCCATGCAATAGACGAAAAGAAAATTGCGTATAAAGACTAGAAGAAGAAAGATTACAAAACCTATTTCATTATTCTTTAATGGGTGAATGTTGATAATTTTGAAGAGGTTGGTGATGCAAAATCTGCTAAAGAAGCCTTGGATACGTTGTAGAAAATGTATGTTGGTGCAGAGAAGATAAAAAAGGTGAGATTGCAAATCCTCAAAAGACAATATTGTTAGGAGTTAATTCATAACTACTTAATTCTAGGTTGTTATTGATTTGTTACAAAAAACAACTGGTTAGTTAGAGATAGCTTATGCTATAAGCATGTGATAGTTTGCCTATATAAAGGCTTTGTAACGTGTGTATTCATAACTCAATGAAATTCATATTGCAAGCAATAATTCTCTATATTCTCTCTTCTTCTTAAAACAAACTCTTATTCTTCTTCTTCCTTATCCAAACCCTAGAAACCAGGTTATAACGGTTTTCCAGTTTTACAATTTATCCATCTTGTTCTATTGGCATATCCACCTGGTTCTATCAAGAAACACCATTGTTGCAATAACAATTGGTATAGAGAGCCTAGGTTAAATCTAAGGGAAACACGAGTGAAGTGTGAGGGGAATCATCATTGGGAAACATTGAGTGAGCTGTGTGCACTGATTTCTTGAAGAAGAAGCAAGATGAACAATAATGGTTTTAGGTTAAACATTCTAGTTCTTGATGGAAAAAACTGGGAACGATGGAGTCTCTTGATGAGATCTTTGTTTGGCGCACAAGATGTGGGTGGTCTTGTTCAAAATGGATATGAAGAATTTGATGCAAATCCAACTGATGCGTAGAGGTCGGCATACAAAGAATCAAATAAGAAAGACTATAAAGCTCTATGAGAAGATATCAAAGGAAACAAGATCCAAAGAAGCTTGGGATATTCTTGGAAAACTATCACAGTGGGGGTGAAAAAGTGAAAAAAGTAAAGTTGCAGTCATACAGAAGAAGAAAGTTGCAGTCATACAGAAGAAGATATGAGATTATGCAAAAGGAAGAAGATCAAAATGTAAGTGACTACTTCTCAAAACTGATTGAATTTGTGAATCAGATGAAGAATTATGGTGAAAACATCTTCGATCAAATGGTTGTTGAGAAAGTGCTGAGATCTTTAAGTCCAAAATTTGATTTCATAGTAGTGGCAATTCAAGAAGCTAAGGATGTGAAGACTATGAAAATTGAGGAATTGCAAAGTTCCTTGGAAGCACATGAATTGATGGTGATTGTAAAGGATCAGAAAGATAGGTGCAACAAGCTCTTCAAGTTCAAACAACCAAGAAAGAAGGAAATTACAAAAATTTCAAGAAGAAAAGAAAAGGTAAAACAAATTGGTCAAATAATGGGAAATTCAAAGCTGATGACAAAACCGAATCTTCAAAAGGAGGAGGTCTGGGAAAGAATCAGTACAAGAAAAAGAATTTTGATAAGAGTAAAGTTTAGTTCTATAATTGTGAGAAGTATAGACATTTTGCTGATGAATGTTGGTTCAAGAAGGATCAAAAGACTAAAGGAGAAGAAAATTTAGCTTATGATGATGATACAAACACAGTCTTGATGATGGCTTCTACTTGTGAAGACAAGATCAAAAGTGAATAGTGGTATCTTGATTCTGGATGTTCTAATCACATGGCATCTAATCTATCTGGTGAGAACGGTTGAGTCACAACGGTAATAGAGAATGCTCCGGTGAATCGGTAACGGCTTCTAGTACGGCAGCAATGAGTCTCAGCGATGGAACGAAAGGTTCCTGAACGCACGTTAGCATTCCAACGCTCAATTCAGTAATGGATTCGAAAGAGAGTGTGTAAGAAGTGTTGAGTAAAGTGATGTGTACCTTTAGGGTGAAGCAAGTTCACCCTTATATAGGCGCACGTTGGTCATATCCGTCTTTGGGTTATGCGGCGTGTGATTAGAAGTAGGGAAGAACACATGTCGCGTGATCCCTACGAGGAAGAGTGCTCCTGTCTGGCACGATGCAAGCAAGTTGGTGTGCTCCCTTGAGTGCGTAGCCTTAAGGCGTTGTATTATTATCCACGTGTATCCGTGTGAGTGGTCTTGTGACCGGTCCAAAACAGTTTCCCCCCAAGCCGTTAATGCCTTTATGGCTAAATGGCCTTAGTGGCAAAAAGAGGCGTTTGATCAAAGGCATTGTCGACGGCTTAGTTCGGAGGCCCTCAATGTGTTTTGTCAGGAACTTAAATCCGCCTGCAAAGAGTTATCGTCCGTTGATGTTCTAAGTCGGACGACCTTTGATGTGTTTCGTCAGGAAACTTTGATTCCGGCAGAGAACATATGGCGCCCGAGTGAGAATTAGTGGGAGTAGTTGGCATTTAATGATTTAGGTGGAACGTTGCTGACGTGCTGGCCGATCAGTTTTGCTTTCCACGTGTTTAGTTCGTGTGTCGCACACGTTCTTGGGAAAACGCTATACGTGCGCGTGGCTTTGACTGTGTTATGTTTTTCCAAGGCCGCTGTCAACCGTTCATATCGTGGATCTTTGCTTTCGCTTGGTCTGGTCCATTGATGTGGACGGTTTTGAGGCTATTTAAGGAGTTTTTCCTTGTTTTTCTCCACAATTCCTCGTTTTTCTTTGGCATTGTTGCTTGAAAACGTTTCTCGTCTTCCATGTACATAATCATTTTACTCCTCTTTTTCTCTCCATCTTTGAGTGTTTCTCTTTGTTTTAGTGTTTTGAATCTGAGAAAGTAACGACCTTCTTCTTTGTGGGTCGTAGAGGGAAATCTCATGTGTTTTTCATGGTGATTTTTGGAAATGAAGAAGAGATTGAGTTGTTTGAAGGGTTTTTTTTATTTATTTTTGGGTCAGAATGGGTGGCTCGGTGGGTGACCTTTGTCTCCTTTCAAGGAGTTTCGGCTGACATTGTAGGTGCTGCAGCCGAGACAAAGAACTCGCTTTGTTTCACCCTGTTAAGATGAAGGCTCGTCTTGTTTTGCCCTGTTACCTGGGTTGGTCCGAGAGCCTTTAGGCGGAGCTTTAGCCGTGGCTTTAAGGACGGATATTTAGCAGGGCCCTTGCCTAGGATTGTGGATCCTTGAATTTGATGGCACTAGGCTTCCTCCTTGCCAGTCTCGCCTTAACACAGACTTGAGTCTTCTTCTGGGTGTTGGCCCGTCGTCGAGCTTTGGCCCAATTTGTCTTTAATATTAGCAATCGGGCGTAGCTCATGCCTTCGGTGACCCCTTAGCAATTATTTAGGGTTGGAATTTTGTTTCACACTTCTCCTTTATGTAGTTTCCGTTGTGGCGGCTCCTATTGTAATTGATTTTAATACTTTAATGAAAAGAAGCTTAAAAGCCTTTTTCTTTCTTTTGTTGTTGCTGCTCTGTTCCAGTTGGGCTTTTCCTATCCCTTTGTGTTCGTGCATTTTATTTCATGCTACGTTTAGTATTATATCCATTTTTATTTCATGCTACGTTGGATAGGATTGCCCGTGCGTTTTGGCGTTTCGTCCAAGTCGCGTTGATGCATTTTATTTCATGCGTTGGTAAAGGCGAGTTCCTGGCGCCTTATCCCGTTGGTGCATTTTGTTTTATGCGGCGCCTGGTTTTCTTTTGGTCCGCGTTGATGCATTTTGTTTCATGCGGCGGCACCTTCTTTGCTTTATGCTTAATTGGCCTCTTGGGTGAACACTTCTGGCCAAGGCTTAGTTCCTCCTTTAGGACGTTTAAGGGCGAGACACTCTACCTTGGGGTGGCTAGCCCTTGAGGAAGGTCCCATGACGGGTGCAAGGCCTTTGTTCTACTTGAGAGTAGAAGCCTTGGTGCTCGCCTTCCGCGAGGGTGCTTTCCTCGCATGCATCATTGAGTCATGTCAATCACGAAACAATGAGCAATTTAGAACTAACGTGCTTCCCCTTGGGAAAGGCGCCTGTTTATTAGTGTTCATAATACAAATTTACAATGACTTAAATTGGCAGAATTAAGGTATACTGCAAAGATGAAATGAGACTACCGATGCTTAGCTATAATAGCACTTGAGTTTGTCTGCATTCCATGTTTTGGGGATTGAGAGGCAGTCCAACGATTCGAGGACGTAGGTGTTGGGGCCTGTACTAGCGGTGACTCTGTATGATCCTTCCCAATTTTCCACCAGCTTTCCTTTCCGGGTGTTCTTGTTGCCCACGTCCGTCCGACGGAGGACGAGGTCTCCCGGATCAAAGTCTTTAGGCCTTACTTTCCTGTTGTATCGGGTGGTCGTGGCCTGTTTGATGACGACTTCAGTTACGGCAGCAAAGTTCCCTGATTCGGGCGACCAAAATCACGACTTCCGTCCCGAAGGTGAGGCAGAAAGGGTTTTCTCCTGTGGTTGAGTGTGGTGTGGTGCGGTATGCCCACAGGACGTGTGGGAGTTCTTTGGGCCAGCTCCCCTTTGCTTCCTCCAACCTTATCTTCAAGCCCCTCAGTATGACCCTGTTGGTGGACTTTACTTGTCCATTCGCCTGTGGATGCTCTACCGAAGTGAAGTGTTGTTCGATGTTCAACTCTTTTGTCTGCAAACTGTATCCCGTTATCGGTTATCACCTCTTGTGGGACGCCGAATCTGGATAGGATATTCTTGTTGAAGAGCTTGATCGCATTCGCTGGTGTTATCTTGGCCAGTAGCTCTGCCTCAATCCACTTGGTAAGGTAATCCACAACTACGATCAGAAATTTTACCTGGCCACCTCGCTTGTTGAACGGTCCTAGAAGGTCAATGTCTCACTTAGAGAAAGGCTAAGCCATAGTGAGGGGTCCGAGCTCGGATGATGGTGCATTGAATACATCCCCGTACCTCTGGCACTTTTCGCACCTGTTCACATATTCCATCGAGTCGTTGGCCAAGGCTCACCCTCCCAAGTGTTGGCCAGCGATGCCACCATGCACTTCTTCGAGCACGTATGCTTCTTCGTCCGAATCGAGGAACTTCATGAGTGGGGTGGAGAATCCTCTCTTGAAGAGCTACCCTTCAATGATCGTGTGTTTGCAAGCCATTCGTTTTATCGTCTTCGCCTCTGTTGGGTTATTCGGGAGCTTCCCTTCTCAAGTACTCCCTTATTGGTGTCATCCATGTTCGTGGAGCGGATTCGACCGTGGCCACCATCGCCGTGTTCGTCCTGTAACTGAGGTTTCCCAAAGTTTATTGTACGAAGGAATGTTTATTTCGCTCGCCCTCGTGCTCGCCAGTTTAGACAATACATCCACCCTCGTATTCTGCTCCCTTGGGATGTGCGATATTTCAATAGAGTCAAAGTTGTCAATCCTTTTCATGACTGTAACTAGGTATTTCTACAGGAGGGCGTCCTTTATTTGTGTGTCGCCCCTACTTCGGAAACCACCAGCCGAGAATCCGTCTTCCCTTGAACTTCTCGGGCGCCTAGGTCTTGAGCTAGGTCGTGCCCTGGTATCACAACTTTGTACTCTTCCTGGTTGTTGGTCGCCGAGAATCCAAACTAGAAGGATAATTCGACCATCAATCCTTTTGTGCTTTCAAGGATGACACCTGCTCCCCCACTTATGATGTTGAAGGATCCGTCAGTGAATACTGTCTATTTCGAGCACGGTTGAATCATGGGCGGAGTGAATTCTGCTAAGAAGTTTGCAAACGTTTGGTGTAACACCCTATTTCTATTAAAGCGATAATACACGCAAATAATATAAATATTCAAGAAATATACACTACATCTTCACATCAAAATTCGAACAACATGCATATATAAAATTCATCAACGGTCGCAGTGGATATAAGTCATACATCTCCAAAATATACATGTCATAAGATGAATATACATCATCATATAAAATCTCCAAATCCCGACAAATGGGCAAAAACTCCATAACATAAATAAATCCAGAATATCATAAAGACTATCACCTAGTCAGAGCATAATCTAAGACTCCAAAGACAGATAACGGAGATAGCTCCCGCTATCCAAATACTCACCAAGCAAAACTACTCCTACACTCCGTCTACCCATTCATACAAACAGGTAGGCGGTCAAAACCACTGGGGGTTAGCTTCACATCAATCATAATCAACATAAACAAACATAAGCATTCAAGGTTTTCATGCATAGCACATATACATAACCATCCCTCTTAGAATACTAATATCACATGATTATTATCCCCCATCCCATACATATCATGCTATCACATTACTAACATAGCATATCAAGCATATTCAATCTCTAATCGACATAAGCTCATCATTTATCAGCATCAATCAATGAAAGGATTGCTCACCTTATTCTTTATTTAGCACACTTAACTCAACAAGTACAATTCATCAATTCAAAGTTATAAGCAACCAGTCATTTTTATCAAAGGAATCACCACATCATATATATATATATATATATATACACACACACACACACATACATATACAAATCTCACCTCATCATTATTATCAAAGTAATTATCATCAAATAGATTCACCAAGTGTATAAGCACAAATAAGAAAGACATGCAATTAGAGCATAAATCATTTACTTACAACCATCAACAAGGTCCACCAATGTACATATACACCAATCCACATAATCACAACATTCACCAAATTTCACCAATGCACAAATTCACCAAGTCACATATTCAATTATGACATGACTCATCAACTATTCAAATGCATGCAATG
>Ga0228710_1003468_pt1 | contig 25086 bp, 11 predicted proteins | sample MedpolnodulmetaG_FD_177995 | JGI IMG/M metagenome (GOLD analysis project Ga0228710, IMG submission 177995) | Root nodule microbial communities from Medicago polymorpha collected in Santa Monica, California, United States - pink nodules | ecosystem: Host-associated > Plants > Roots > Nodule...
AATTTATTTTTGTCTTAGTTTTTTATTCTAAAAAAAGTCTATAAACTGTAGCACGTGGATCATGTGATTTCACACGCTTCCGTGAAATTTCGTATAGCAATTTTCGTACTGAATAGCAGTTCTGTTTCTATAATAAACCTAAATAAAAATGAAGCCAAAGTAAAGTAGTGGTTATAGGTTGAAATGAAAATGAAGTGTAGAAAATAGAGAAATGAAAAACATGGCCATTTCCCACTTAAATCAAAGGAAGACAATAGTCAAATGAAATAAGAGAGTTAGATAAAAAAAAAATTACAATGTAACAATGAGAAAAAAAATAGAATTTTAGAGAAAACTTTCAATAGCCAAAGACATCATAGTCAAAATAATCATCGCTTTGATTCATGATGCAGTAAATAAAAAACAATACCATATTTTAATGTTCATCAATTCGTACATCTCAACTTAGAAACAAAATCACAAAAATTCAAACCTGCGATTTTCAGTTATTGATTCTATTTATTTGACATTTACACATTTTTTTAGAGGGACATTCCATACCTTAATTTTTGTTCAAATATATATATGTATTTTTCTTATTTATATTAATTTATTACTTTCTGTGAAAAATGAAAAAACAGTATGAGAAGTGAAAGCTATTTAAAATTTCACATGAGTGAATTAGTCAAAGAAAAATACGGGTTTTTTACAAAAAAAAAACACGTTATCAAACAAAAAGTTTAGCAATGATACTCTATTGAATTCTTACTTATCAAAGGATTTTTTTTTTCTTCCAAATATACAGATGTTATAATTTATTTTTGCTTTAAATACTATGAAAACCATTTCTTATAGAGACAAAAAAAAACGTTTAGCTTTGATAAAAAAAAGTTATTCAGCAAAAAAAAAGTCATGCGTGGTCATTCAGTAACTCATGTAATTTTGTTGTTACATTGCGTCTAGTTCGCAAAAGTATATATACTGTAACGAAAAAAATAAAATATATTAGTAACATTCTAATTATATACTACGTAGAAAATATATACGCTCATTCCCTTTATTTTAATGTTAATCCTCTAGTTCAAAGCATAATTTGACCAATGTAATTATTAATGCCCTTACCTTGTTACACCTGAGAAGATGATTTTCATCTAATTAATTATTAATGTATCATATTTTTGTGACTAAAAATATGATTGTGATTGAAAATATGCTCTCTAACATATGGAAGAAATGTATGGAAAAGAAGAAGGCTAGAGGATAAAAAATCTCTATCTCTATTATAAACATTTGCATTCTTTCAAATCAAAAGTACACATGGCATCTTCAAATTTCTCATATCATTTAATGTTTTCTTATCATCCAATCAAAATTTATTATGACACATTTATTTTACATCAGCCAATAGAAAAAGGATCATGACTCATTTGTTTTTCATGAGCCAATCAAAATGGATCATGACTCATTTGTAAATTAATATATGGTTTTTTTCCTATATATAGACAATTTGTTTTTCATCGTTTTCATTTTTCTCCCATAAAAAATGTATTGTTTATATTTATTTCTCCCATAAAAAATGTATTGTGTATTTTTATTTTGATGGTAATAGATTATGAGGTTGATTTTCTTTTTTTATTTGCATCTTAGTTTCCATTGGAGAACATATGGCTCCAAATTCTGAAAAATTATTTAATTTCTCATATAAATCCACTATATATTGTACATCTCCATGTATGTTGTCCAAATACGTAAGTTCATCAAATGAAACTCAAGTTCTAACCAGTTATCACAGATCTAATTATGTAACTTGACAAGAGAAAAATTAAGAATGTTTATTTGATAAGTCTATTGTTGCCGTTTTTTCATCTAAACTGATTGTAACGGCCAATTTTATATCCTATTGTAGTTTTTTGTTTTTAGATTTTTTTTCTCTCATTCCTCTTTGCATTTTTTTAAGATTTTGCGATGTTTGTGCGTTTGATTCCCATTTTCACTCATTCTATGTAAAAAGATATTTTTCGTGCTATTGTTTTTTTTATATATATATAATTTTTGAAGATTATATTTTTATGGATTTCTTTATGAATTGTGGGTTTTTTTTAATACATTTTATTGTGTCATTCATGTATTTGTTAACCTGGATATGGAAATAGGATTTATTTTGTTATGAGCTATTCTTAGGATCATTATTTTGTAGCTTAGTAATAGCGTGCAAATGAAATTTTTATTTTTGCAGGATTCACAAGGATTAATAATTATACTATTGAAAATTATTTTATTTATGAATCTCTAGATCGACACACGAACTTTTATTTTTTTTGTCAACAAAGGTATGCAAAATTCTATTTATGGAGTTATTACCATAAATTACAATAAACTCTTATACATTTGTTAACACGGGAAATGTGATTGATAACATATAATTAAAACATTAATTATCACTTATAAGTGTGTTTCTCTTTAATGTCTTAAGTTCAATTCTCTCTGATGTTAATTTGGGTGGACTAATTTACCTTCATAAAAAAAACATATATAAAATATTAATTAAAAAAATCAATTCTCAATAATTTTTTTTGAGGGAATCAATTATCATTGATAACATTTTTTTTTTGAAGAATGTGATTGATGACATATAAAAATATTAATTGTCACTGATAACATATATAAAAAGTTAATTATAAAAAATCAATACTCATTATTTATTTTTTGTAGAATCAATTATTCACACCACAGTTAGTATGTTGATCACAATGTCAAGATACAGTCAAATATAACTTTTGTTATTATATAGTAAGTTTCACATACCATGTTTTGCAAGTTTTCATGTGTGTTGCTATTCTATTTTATTACATCCGTTTATCTCTTCTTTTTTTATTCATTCGGGGTGAATGATACTTATTTTTCTCTAAATGAATCTCTAAAAAATATCAATTTTAATTATCAAGTAAATCTAAAAAAAAAAAGGGTAAAAGATAGCTTTACCATAAATTGTCATGTATTTTTTATATTAATAATAATAATAACCTAAAAACATTTTAAAAATATTTATTAAAGATTAAGGTCCACCTTTGGACAAAACCATATCTTGAACGACTAGAGGTTACTCAAATATGTACAAATTATGGGAATTTATGCTAAGGAACTAAATAATAAATGTCCCGTAAAAAGTTTTATTAATAAATATTTATTCAATGGGAAGGAAGAAAGTTCAACCAAATTTGCACTAATCATGAAAGAATATATTAAGAAACTTTTTCCTCCTAAGAACATACGTCAAGGAATATAAAAATTTAAATATTATATTGAAAATTGGGTATTTAATTATTTAAAATTTCCTTCAAAAATATTATTTAAAAATTAAAATATTTTTATCTATTAAATAATGAAAATCGGTCAGATCTATTTCTATAGCCTCTCAGTTTGAAATAAATATAGAATGAAAAAAATTCAAACTTAATAAGAATACATTAATCCAATTCAATTATAGCCATCAAAATAGGCCAGCTCATATAGGTCATCCTGCCAACCCGAATAAAATGTAGGGTTTAGCCTTAAAATTTATCCCAAGTTTTTTTATTGCTTTTTCCCTTGGCCCTATATAACCCGATACACTTTAGGGATAACCCTTATGAAATATGAGTAGCCTGATTAGACGACCTAACTTAAAATGGTAAATAAATTAGTAATGAGTAGCCCGATTAGACGACCTTAACTTAAAATGGTAAATAAATTAGTAATATTTATGAAACGGCTAACACCTTACTTTTTTTAGCCACTCATATATTTTATTTGATGGAAATAATTACAAGGTAGTTTAATGCATAAATACTATAGAAGAAAGAAAACAATTCATGATTTTTTTTAAGCAATAAAAGTTCACACTTTTATGAATCGTAAAAATTGAAAATATCGTAAGTTGCAAGTTGGTAAACTTGAATGGGGATGCGCCGCTCTAAGAGATTCATGTTTTTTTTTTCTCTTTTTTTACATTTACCTTGCATCAAATCAAAAATACATGTTGCATTTTCACATTGTTCATATCTTTCATATGCATTTTCACATTATTGTTCAAATTTGAATTTAAATTCATATATAATAAAAAACGATATAACTCAAGACAATTAAAATTAATACATGAATTATGAATATAAGTGGATTTGATTTGATTTATTATTTAATATCATCTAACTAATACTCATCATTATAGTATTTTGATTTTTACGGTTATTCTTCTTTAGTCTGATTATTTCATCTTTCTTTTCTTTATCTCTTTTTAGATATTAAGTAAATAATTCATGCATATATGTTTGGTCAGTTTTAATAGCTTTTCTTAATAATTTAAACTCTTATTCATTAATGAGTGATGTGATAAATTCATTAATATTCATTAATGAGTGATGTTATAAGAGAGGTTGATAGAAAGGAAAAAAAATTAAATGAGGTGTTGAGTGTTTGAAAATTACGGGTGTTCTGATATAAGGGTTGTTAAGTCATAATTTCCTTCCAAAAATTGATCTCTCTACTCAAATTTAAAATTATTGGTCTTTTTAAGTTTTATAATTATTAGTTAGTAGACAATTAACAACCAATATAGAGATATAATTTTGTACCGCTCATTCATTTTGCCTTTGTGCTATTTTTTCTTTCGTTTTTATGGGAAAATATTAGTTGTTAGTAAATTGTTGAAAGTGGAGGAAAATGTATTTTTTGAGGATCGAAGTCGGAAGCTCTAACTTAAATCTCCTTCAATATCCCCTTAGCTCACATCTGTGCTATTAATAGTTTCTACAACCAAAATTTAGTCATTCACAATAATTAAAGAGATAATTATGTTTTGACAATAACAAAAAAGAGATTCTCTAAAATATATATTGTCTTAACTAAACTTTAATCATTTGTGCTCATATATACTACTGAGACAATTTTAAGACCATTTCTGAATACTCCGACATAATGAAAGCAAACACTTAATCTTTGGACAAATCTGGGTTAGAATCAGAAAACTATAGCAATTATCATTATCAATATTTTGTAGAAACATATAATACCAGTTAACTTTCCATTATTGTATTTATGGCAATAACAATGACGATAAAATGATTTTGATGCAAATGTATTATGGCAACATCTATTTCGAAAAAATATAAGAATGCAAACTTTTTTGTCTTTCATTTTTGAAACCATAACGTCTAAAAAAGAAAAATTGAAACCTTAATCATTATTTTATTTATTTGCATTCTCACGTATTTCATCTACCAGAGACAAAAATTGGTGTTGTTTTATCTTTTTGCATACATATGCTACTCATCAAATTATTTCCGTATTTTATCAATCATAATTTTTTTAATAAGCATACATTTTGTCAACTCAACATACCACATTAGTGTTCATTTTTTTTGTAGGAGTTGTTGTTCCATTGTTATATTCCTACAAAGACAAAAAAAATGGAATTTAAAATAACATAAAAAAAATGATTTTTTTTTTACATTCAATATAAAAAAATTCAGCAAAAGATATTCAAAAACTAACAAAATAGTTCTTCACGATGTTTGTAGTTCTAAGGGATCCTACAATGAGTTGGATCATCATATTTGGTTAAGAGAAACCTCACAAATGAGATTGACCCCACATCTTCAGAAGATTTTTTTTTTTTAAGACAATAGGTATATTGGTCATCTCATTTACATGTTGCTCAATATCTACTCTTGCATCCAATGTATAGAAGTTTATCCCACACATGACATATTAACACCTCTCCCTTAAACGTGAGACTCTTTGTATCTATTTATGGTGAAATAACCAATCAAGGCCATAAACACAACATGATAAAGAATATGTGGGTTGGCGACAATTTTGTAGAGGGGTGCTTTTACCCATTTATTTCATGAAAAGAGAGAAAATAAATTAGAAAAAGAAATCATATGAAATATGAATTTGAACATGAGAGAAAAAGTAAGGAAAATAGTGAGTTGTTGGTAATTTTTTTGTTGAAGAAAATGGAGATTAAAATAATTATGCTACCAAATTTTTAAACTCATTAAAATATTGGCTTAATAGCAGTTTTCGCCCCTAACTTTCACGAAGTTGCGATTTTGGCCTCCTAAAAAAGAACTACAAAACCGCCCCCTAAGTTTTGCAACTGTAGCAGTTTTGGCCCCCCCAAGGTCAATTTTTGGTAAAAAAAAAAAAAGAATAACACGTGGCACCTCACTTAGGGCGCCACGTTAGTGCAGACCGAGTCAAAATTGGCCTTGGGGGCCAAAACTGACAGAGATGCAAGACTTAGGGGGCAGTTTTGTAGTTTTTTTTTTAGGGGGTTAAAATCGCAACTTTGGGAAAGTTAGGGGGCTAAAACTGCTATTAAGCCTAAAATATTCCACATCAATTTAAAATGTCTAATAAACATGTATTTTGACAACTCATCATAACACATCTATAATTTTCCTTTTTCAGATTCAACGAAAGACCGAAAGTGAAGGAATTTCAAATAATAGAGGTTAAATAAAAAATATATATTGCCTTAAAAAAATTAACTGCGAGAAAGTGAATGACATTAACATTTAAAGTTCAAGATTAAAAATATTAAACAAATGACACCCAAAAACTAACAAAACAAATTATCATAATGTTGGAACTTCCGGTGTAGCCTACATTAGGTTCTATCATCACATTAGATTAAGAAAAACCAAACAAAGGAGATTGATACTACATTTTCATACAAAATCTTTAGGCATAAGTACATAGTTTATCTCACTTATATGTTATTCAACATCTTTTCTTCCATCGTTTGTAGAATGAAGACACAACATGGTCAACAAGATGAGTCGGTAGTAATTTAATTGAGGGAGGTTCATGTTTCTTCTATTCATTAGAAGACAAAAAGGAAATTGAAAAAAAAAGAAATGAAAAATAAATTTGAGACTGTGATAAATGATGCATGTAAAAAAAATTGTGTGTTTGTTGATGAGATTACAAGGAATGAATTGAGCTTTTGATGGTAATTTTTATGAAATTCGAAAGATCAAAAGTGAAGGAATTCGAAATAACAGAGATTGATTAAAAAATAGTGCAGGAAAGCAAACAAGATCCGAAAACTTATATTTAATATAAAAATAAAATAAATGACATCAAAAAACTAACAAAATAGTTAATCATAATGCTCAGAGTTCTGATCAATACTACATTGGGTTGGAACATCACATTAAGCTAAGAGATACTATACAAGTGATATTGACACCACATCATCATCAAAACATTAACACATTAGGTATATTGATCATCTCACGTATATGTTTCTTAACATCCACTCTTGCATCTAATGTGAAACTTTAAGTTACAATTGACACCTTAACATATCCTTATTAACTGTGAGGCTCTCTTCGTTTGATATTTGATGACATAGCCCAAAAAATCATACGAGGCACCATATAGTAAAAAAGGTGGGTTGATGGTTGTTTTATGGAGGGAGATTTATGTTTTCATATTTCATGAAAAGAGATAAAGAAAATTACAAAAATAAAAAATATGAAAAATAAATTTGAACATATATAAATGATAAGGTAAAAAAGTAGTGTCTGTTTTGTCCTTGAAAATAGAGTGAGTTAGTGATAATTTTATAAGTTAATTAGTTGAAGGCGTTAAAGATTTATGAGTAAATTATTTTGCAAAAAAATCGACTAAAAAAACTCCACATCATTTTTTTTATAAGTAAGGAGAATGGACAGACATCAAGAGGCAACATCGACATATTTTGAAATGTATAATAAACATCTAACAAATTTATTACTACTGAAACCAAGCGAAATGGAAAATGCAAGATAGAAATGATGTATTTCGTCAAAAAGAAATTATAACTTTTATTTGATTTGATAGTTGATACACAATTAAAGTTGATTTATTGCATATGTTTTTAGGAGCAAATTTAAGATCTGTATTGATTTTCAGTTTTCACCATGCGTTGAATTTTTTTACTATAAATAATACTTCAAAATATCAACATTCCTCACAACATTTCAACATTCAGTTGCAGAATTTGAAATTCTTTCAAAAAAATCATGTGTTTTCATTTATATTTGTTTGCATTCGTTTTTTAAGTTATTTTTATTATTTTCCATTATAGTGCCTTTAAATAACGTCTCATCTTTATTCTTTAAATATCACATATTTGTCCTTGGTTCATGACTCTTTTGAGTTTGCAATATTTAAATCTAACATTTTATTTTTCAATCCACTTTTTATCTCTCTATATTTTTAGAGTCTTTTTTGCATCTTATTTTTGTTCAATTTTCTTCTTCTTTGGTTTTGACTAAAATTTATTGATTTGTTATATTTTTTTCAGTTATGTAGATTCGTTTAAAGATGAAGCGCAAGACTGCAAGAATTCAAGTTTGATTATAAAGATTTTTAGAGTTCCTCTAATAAATAGGATTTGTAGAGTTGTATATTTTACGAAACTAATTAAAGTTATACACTTTTTTCTAACATATAATTGTATATTCTAATCGAGCTTCACATTTGTACAGTTGTGTATTAAACATTTGATTAAAGTGTGCAATGTTATCTCTACTAAAAAGATTTTCCTTATTTTATTTTGATAGTACGCGTGGCAAGCTTATGTTGAAATGTGCATTTAATGTTTTATTTCATATACACACCAAAATGTAATCATGTCCATATGTTACAAGAAAATCTCTATTGATTTCCTTCCTTAATTTTTGTTTTTAATTTTACCTTATTCATTACAAAATAAACATAGCTAAAATTCAAACATATCACAGGTATTTGAAAAAATTATATAGCTAATATTTGCACGGGTATTTAAAATATTCATATTAAAAATCATATAACTGAAAATAAACTATAATATATTTTGAATTGTGAATTGTTTTAATTTACGAAAAAAATACATAACAGAAAATTCAAAATTTCAATTTTACATAACTAATTTTTTTCAATTATAATTATACATTTTCTGTGAAATGCTTCTTATATTGCTGCTAGAGTCAATTGTATGATTTAAGGATATCCTTTAAAAAATTATTATGGACATTTTCTGTAATAAAAAGAGTTTATATTAGTAAAAAAATAAATATATATTAATATATGATTTTTGCATTAGTTGCATACCGTTAGTGAAATTATGTTTACCTTTTATCATAGAAACAAATTTAATATTCATTGATCACATTTTAAAGGTATTATTATAACTTTCATTTTTCGTCAAAAAGAAATCATAACTTTTATTTGATTTGATACACAATTAAAGTTGATTTATTGCATATGTTTTTAGGAGCAAATTTTGGATCTATTGATTTTCAGTTTTCACCGTGTGTTGAATTTTTTTACTATAAATATTACTTCAAAATATCAACATTCCTCACAACATTTCAAAATCATGTGTTTTCATTTATATTTGTTTGCATTCGTTTTTTAAGTTATTTGTATTATTTTTTTGAGTTGATAAAGTACCCTAGCGGCAGCCGTATAAATACTTCATTTCTTATATTTCAAGGCAATACACTCATACTCATATTTCTCCCTGTTTTCATTTTTTCTTTCATTTTCCCTAAATTTCTTCTAATATTAATATATGCTCTTTTCCTTCTTTTGAAGCTACACTTCACACTCATACCCCTCAAATGTCAGACCGTTTTCAGGTTGATTATAATTTCATTTTTAGTAGATCTGTGTTGTTTTTTGTGTGTAGATGTTATCATATTTATTTGGTTTGTACGTTTAAATATGTGTTTATTAGTCTTTTTCTCATCGAGTTGAACAAAAACGACTTCGACGTCTTGGAGAAGAAGAACGACTTCGAAATTTAAGATCGAGAAGCCCTGGAGCGTCTAAGACATGATTATCGGGGTAATTTTAACATAATGTAAGTAACTTTTTTATTTTGAAATGTATTTTCATTGTCACTATTATGGTTTTATAGTCTTATTTGTTCTATATTTTCTGACTGACCTTGGTCCCCTCTTTTTTGAGGACTATGGTGTTTCAAACTTCCAATGATCGGGGAAGGCTCGAAGCTTATCAGTGGAGGTTTGTATTATGGTCTGACTTGTTGGACCGTGCTGATGAAATGGTTATGCAATAATTTAAAAAGTAATTTTGCATTTGACATGATTATTAAGAAAATAATTTTAAAATAAATTATCTTACAACTTAATGGGTTGAGCCGACAATACAAGTAATGTATAATCACATTTATTTGTGATACCCAAAATCCTGTGGGATAAATGAATGCATGAATCACTATTAACTCTTTAAAAGTAAAATCAAACACACAGTAAGTTATTTTAAAATATCAATTACATTTATTCTATATATTTCTGCAGTGATGTAAAAGCACTCATATGATAAATGGTTAAACACCATCATTAGTGATATGGAATGGGGAACAACTTGGAGTATTTGTCAAGTTGATGATGGTGTTAAAAGGGTAAATAAGCAACAATATATTATGCAAATCATAATCTGTACTCGCATGGATTCGAGTTGGAGAATTTTGAATCTAAGTGTGAGTTTGGTTTTGTGTTCATAAAAATTGATTTTTAGTGAATTGAAAATGATTGAAAGTAAAAGTTAGTTGAACAAAAATTGGAGTGTTAAAATCCATTTTATAACAAAAAAAAGCTTTTAAAAAAGTCAATTCTATTTGAGAGGTGTGTGTTGACTGTTAAATGCTAATAATCATTTCCCATTTATTAAACTTTACACTGATGATCAATCATTCAAAAAGTAGTACAAAGAAAAATGTTTTGCATGATTATAATAATATCAAGGAAGCTGATAAGATTGAACTGGCCAAGTCAACAGAGTTAATCCAAAAGCAAATTAACAATTGGTTTATTAACCTTTTGTTTAATTAATCAAAGAAAACGTGATTGGAAATCATAGAATATGCAGTTTTTTATGGAGTTACGAAATCAATCTTATTCATAATGTTTAAGTAAAGAAATTTCGTTGATTATTCAATTTAAAAGGAATAAAATAACCGAGTGCTAATGGGATAAAAAGAAATTTCGTACATTATTAAACATGTTTTCAATCTTTGTTTTTTGTTTTTGTTTGTGTATTGCAATGATATAATATTATAACAAGTGATTCATTGTGGCACAAGAAAATAATAAAGAATTAAATCGAGTTTCTATTATTATTATTATTATTAAATAAAAAAAAAAGAAAAAAAAAGGTATCGTCCCTCGTTTTAAACGCGAACACGGTGATGATATTGATCGAAAAGCCTTAGATTCGAGAAAATAAAATTGAATTTGCGATGGATCCAGAACAAACCTTCATTCGTGTTCAAGAGAGGTTTTCTCAGATGCTAACTCCAAAAGTTAGAGTTAGTTTGGAATATTTATACCTATTCGTCGCCATTACTTTCTTCTGTATTCTTGTTGTTATGCACGCTAATTACGTTCAACAGGTCACTCTTTTTTCTTCTTCTTCTTTTTTGATTTTTACTATTCACTATTTTCTGCTTGATTGTGAATCAACTCAACTTCAATTGTTTTTATTCTTTTTGTGAAGCCTGGGTGTTCAAGTGAGCTATCTGGAGTGCTAACGTCAGATGCCCAACTTATTCAGATCAAGGTATATATTTGTCTGCCATTCTTTAAATGTCGCATTCTAGTTTTTGTTCTTTTCCAAATTCATAATTAGAAATTTAGGGTTTAAGGTGAGATCTTTTATCCATGTTCCTTTGTCTCTGTCTTGCTAAATAGATGACATACTTTCAAACCATTGTTGTAGATAACCAGTGTCGGCTTGTGGTATCACAATGATTCTGAACCAAACTTAATAGATCCTCCTCATACCAAACCTGTAAAAGATAAAATGGAGGTTTCTGATGTCAATCAAGATGAATCGACATTTTTAGGTTCCAAGTTCTTGTGGAACTTGATTGGTTCAGGTGCTAGAAGGGGTAATTTGGCATTCAAGTTTTGGAAGGCTGACACTGAATTTCGTGAACATCAAGCTGAGACCTCTACAAGCAACCAAAACTCCAGGCCAGTGGTTGAAGATACTGTCATCAAAATTGATAAAGAGGAGCAACGAACTAGTTTTACCTCATCAGTCAAAGAGACACTAAAAGCCGGAATTACACATTTTGGTAAAAAGTGGTATAGGCGAATCTCATTTATTTGGAGACACACATTGCAAATAATTGGAAGTTTTCAGAAGCTGTGGGTAAGTAGACATATGTTGTTTACTGGAGCTAGATTAGCCATATACCGATTATTATGATGCATTCCTGTTGTAGCCTGAATTTATAAAATTGAAAGCTAATCATCAAATTTACTCAAATTTCTTCTAAACTTGAATATTCAAGTGTAGGACTTTGCTGGTGTACACCTGAATCTAGATATTCCCAAATGGATGCATATCCTACATTTGGACAAGGTTAACTCTAATGCAGGTAATTACAGTATTTCCCTCTTGAATTTGAATCGTAGTGTGTGCCAAAGTGGCAATTTTAAATATGAAAATATTTTATGATTTGTATTAGATCTTTTTATATGAAGAGAAACAAGTATATGCTGTGTTCGCTTTTGTTCGATTCTTCATTGACTCCGTGTGAGTGTGTGTTTTTTCCCCCCAATAGAATATGGATTATCATAGCTGGTATTGTTCAAATAAAAAGTTGAGATTCTTTTTTGGTAGTTTTGAATTTTACGTGTTCACTGGAATAAAACATATAATATGAAATACAAATCACCCAAGGCATGAGGAAGAGTGTTGCCTTTATAATGCTGTTAAAGACCGTCTTATGAAGTTATTTGTCTTTGCTTTGATTTATTCCTATGTGAGAGACCTAGATTTAAATGACCTTCACCCTTTCAATGTTGCTCACTCGGGAAAATTGACATGCTGATTATGTTTGTGTAGTGCAAAAATGGTTTCCTTTAACATTGAATTCTTGGATTCGTAGAAACAATTTGCTTAGAAATTTCACTATGAAACATAAAAGTGTGTAGACGTTTTATTGTTGTCAGGTTAGATACTTGAGTCTAGGAGCTTCAGATGATAAATTTTTGAGCCTTGCATTATGTGGTTTTTCCATGTGAATCAATACGTGATTTTTGTCTCTCTTCCTCTTTTCTCTATCTTTCTCACGTGCTTATTTTGTTTTTGTTATTGTCCAACATGTTGTGTTTTCAATTTCAGTGCAATGGCTTAAAAAGAAAACCAAGCTGTCTGAACCCACATACTTGTACACTATGGAAAAGGTATATCATTCTTCTTTATTTATTCAATATATAAGTTGTTTTAGGTTGACTCTCTGCAAGATATAGTATATACTTAATATCTGAAGTAGATTACGTCTGTTAAAGCTTCCTTTCATGTCGATTCCCTGTTTTGTTGAAGATTGCTATTCTCTATTGTTGATCATGGAATATTATTCTGCAGGGTTATTTCTTGTTACCTGAAAGTGCCAAGTCTCGTCATAATATACGTACTGTGAATGTTAGCATATCAGCCTGGCACTCCTGCTTTGGAAACAGGTAAAGTCTATAGCATGATGATTTGGTTTTGGTCCCAAAAGTGACAGGTTATCTCCATCGGACACCTACTTATGTACTTTTCTTACTGATGGTTTTAAATTGTTCCCAAGATTTGATCTTGTATTTTTCAATTGAATATGTTTTCATTTCCAGGTGGCAACAATTACTCATAAACAGATTTGTAGGATATGATACAATTTTAATCAACAGTTTATTGAGTTCTCCTGGTCAAGGTAACTACCTGCTTCCTGGAATGGATAAACTAATGTATATAATTGTTTCACTGAAAGCTACTTTAAACATTTGTCGTCCACATATTTGAATATCCAGTATTTAATTATAGCTCAAATTATTTTGCGAGGTGATGGCAGGTTATCTTTATAATTATCAATCAAAGGAATTCTATAACCTTAGTTTTGCACAAGAAGTTCCTGAAGTCCCTGCTAAGTTTGGAGGTTTGTTAATTTATCTTTCGATTTTCTTTGTGTAGCACTCCTCATTTGAAGAGATTGTTCTGAGGGTCTTCTTTTGTTAATGTATTTCTTTCTTTTTACCTGCTGATCTCCTGTCGGTCTTACTTGAATAATTTAGAGGGAATGACTTGTACAGATTTATATATAAGAGAGAATCTCTCAGGAAAGGAAAATTAGGAAGGCAAAGCAACTATGTCAACGATAATAAATAGAGAATAATCATATTTATGACTATTGTTGGGGGTCCTTAACAGATTACAGTAGAGAGAGGGAGGGAGGGATAAAATGCATTTTAACAAGTAGTGTCTATGAGGCATCTCGAAGCTTCGAAGACCACTCGTACTGATTCCGGAGATTAAACTCTAGAGAATGCTTCTGCTAATTCTTATGTTTAAGCTCCTGTTACACTCCCTTCTTCCGCAACGGTCTCGTCTGATCTTCTTGCTAACTTGCCTATTGCTCTGATTCCAACTTGAATAATTTAGGGTGAACAATTTGTATTTCACAATGAGGTTGTAATGATTTATATACAAAACAAAATCTCTCAGGAAAGAAAAATAGAAAAATATAGTAACTACAATGGATAGTAAAATAATCATATAATCAATAGTCTTATAGGGACTTTTGTAAAATGTGAAACTGAACTTTTACTGTTTCCTTGTAACTTATGTGTTATTTTCCATGTGCAGACTACCTTGTAATGAAGTGTGGTGTGCTTATGATGTCCTTGTTTGTGTTTTTTACTACCACAATGTCTGTGTCATTTACATTGAGAGAAACACAGACTCGCATGCTGAAGTTTACAGGTAGGCATTACCTGCTCTGTATACAGATGTTTCGTTATATTTAAACTGGTTTAGTGAGCTCTGCTTGCATTGCATCTGTTATGTTATTCAGCCCATTGCTCCATGTATTAATCACTTGCTATTATGGTATCTTCTTCTAAGATATATGGATAAACTCCCCAATTACAAAAAATTTGCAAAATTTCGAGTATTTGCACGTCCTCAGCCAAAGGCCTCAATTCTATCTCAAATGACAAGATATTTTCCCTCAATTCTATTCCTGATAATTCCAAACAAACTAATGGCCAAGTATCCCCAAACCCAATTTTTTTTACTCTGTCCTCATGGTGAAGGGTTGTGGGCTGTGTAAAACGCCTGTAGGCTCAAAAGTGCCTTGAACTACCGCAGTAAGTTCTGCTGCACTTCTTGCAGCTTGGTTAGCTTGTTAAAGTTTTTGACAGCTGGTTTTTCTATGGGAGCTTGGCTAACTTATTCATTTTTTTTAAGCTCTGGCGGTTTATCGATGGTCTCCCTAGCCAAATGCCTCAATTCTCTATTAAATGACAAGATATTTTCCCTCTCAACCCCTCTTATTATTTACATACTTCATAACTCCTATCTAACTGACTCATCCTAACAATTCACAACAAACTGCTGGTAACTAACTAATAGTGTTGGGTACTTTCAAATTCAATTAAAATAAATTTATTGGGAATTGTTAGATAGTCATGATTGTCCAAGGTCCTTTGTTCACTAAATCATTGCATAACTATAAGAATAGAGTCATATGGCACAATTGTCCAAGGTCCTTTGTTCACTAAATCATTGCATAACTATAAGAATAGAGTCATATGGCACAATGGTTCATGGTTTTGCCGTACTTTTTGCATATGTGGGTTTAGCTTTTCACATCTGTCTTTACTCTTTACAGTGCAACTTCAACACCACGCTCGGCATCACCTTCCAACATTTCAGTTGATCTTTGTGCACGTCATTGAATCACTGGTCTTTGTTCCTGTAAGTGCTTATTCGTCAAAATTATTCTTATGAATTTTCTGTGATTTGTGCTATTTTTTGCTGTATTAGCTTTGCTGATAAATTGCTTATTGATTTCTGCAGATTATGATTGGTATTCTGTTCTTCCTCTTTGAGTTTTATGACGATCAACTTCTTGCTTTCATGGTCTTGATTCTTGTCTGGTTGTGTGAGCTATTTACTCTTATTAGGTCTCTCTCTCTCTCTCTCTCTCTCTCTCTCTCTCTCTGTGTGTGTGTGTGTGTATGTTTTATGAGTCATAAAGGTTCTTGAAATTGAAATCACTGCTGAGACAGCATGTTTGTGTCTTTGTTGCACAAAAACTATTTTTGGTTTTATAACCAATTGGGGCTTGGTTGTGTTGTGTGTGCTAAAGTCATTATAGTGGGTCATTAACTAGTGCACAGGCGCCTTTTAATTTTTCAGCAATAAACCAAATAACCTTTGACTGGTGTAGACGTCTTTGATGCAAAGTTACGGTACCTGGTACAGATACCGGTACGTAATACGGCAAATTTTTAAAAATGAATGTACGGGTATGTTTTCATAAAACATAAAAAAAATAATTTTTTGAGTGAATTAATAGCATTGTTGTTTTAAAAACATGCTTAGAAAATAAAATCAATTATAATAGAAAATAGTATAATACTATTCGTATTTTAATAATGTGTTTGACCACACTTCTATCATCATGTTGCTTCAGAGATTTACTTTTTTTGTTCATCTCTTCCACTATTTTGATCAAACACAAGACATGATTGAAATACAATAAAAAAGCAAAATAATTTCTTATATTTTTCCACCTCCGATACGTTTTTGCTGTACCCACTACGGCAAATCAACTAAGTAAAAATGGGTACGGTACGAGTACCATACATGTACCTGGTAAGGGTACTTCACTTTTGGATTATCCATGCTTCAGAGGTAGACGTGTAGTGGTGTTTATTTGCCAGTTTAGTAATGGATCATTGTCACAATTGTATCTACCTGGTGTATGATTAGTCTGGCAGGTTGCACTTTCATGCACATCTATATTGTTATTCTATGATCAGCTAATGAGTGTCTTTACTGTAACTTGCAGTGTCCGAACACCAATATCAATGAAGTTCTTCCCTCGCTTCTTTCTGCTGTATTTTCTGGTCTTTCACATATATTTCTTCTCTTATGCTTATGGTATGTTGATACTGTTTCTTTTTTTCTTGGTGTAGTAGGATTGCATTAATCTTATTTGGAAATGATGAACTTTTTAAAATTTCCAGGTTTTTCATATTTGGCTCTCTCTGCAACTGCAGCTTTTATGCAACACCTTATCCTGTATTTTTGGAACCGGTTTGAGGTAATGATAGTAATTGGCATATTAAAAGCCCAATATTTTCTGTCCCCTGTTCCTTTTTTTTTGAGGGGAAGAAAGGGCTGAAATCATTGCCCTCCATTAAATTCTCCTTTAGGTAGTAGTGTTAAACTTGATGCTTATCATCTCAGTTTGTTTGAAATTATGATCGTTCTTTCCTATATAGGGGGTGTACATATATGCTCGAATTGACTATTAGCTGAATTGATTTACACATTCATTTGCATTTGTTTTTTTATTTTCATCTTTCATTAACATATGTTCTATATACAACTAGCAAACAAGTTCATACTGGGGTTATAGGATAAGGAGCATGTTTATTATATTTGAGAAATCAATTACTATAATTATTACTTTTTTATAAAGCTTTCTTTCTGTTTATTTCAATATAGGTTTCGTTATGTATACTCATTTGAATTTCAACCTCTTCTATGTTAACTGCTATGTAGGTACCAGCATTGCAACGGTTCGTGCAAAATCGACGTTCACAACTTCAACAACACCCAGACTTCCACATCACTTCATCCACTATTCTTGCATCAACGTTACACATCACAAGATTGAACACAAGGAACCCGGGCTTAAGTGCCACAAATTTACCTTCAGGGACAGGGTTCAGACCTGGTTTTGATCAACCAATGCCTCAAAATGCACCAGGAGTTACTGCCCCACAAGGGCGGTCTGAAAGTAATCCTGACAGGGTTGCCAACCCTACACAAATTCCTGGGCAAGCCGACACTCGACAAGCTGAAAGGGGACCCAACCCTGGATCCATGAATCCGATCAGTTCCATGTTATTATGGTTATTAGGAGGTGCTTCGTCTGAGGGTCTAAACTCGTTTTTTTCCATGTTCAGAGATGCAAGGGACCAAGGACAAGTTTATACTGAAGCTCCTAGGCATGATAACCCTCAGAGTCAGGAGAGTGACAGACAACGGTGAAAAGATTTGATTTAGCGGAGAACTTGTTAATATAGGAATTATGTGCTTGATATCATATATAGGTGATTAGACTGCTTTCTCATTTTTCCAAATGAAAATAGAACAGAAATCATGTATATTATTTTTATTTTTTCCTTTATATATGCTGAAATTTATGCAAGTTTTGACCCTCTGATAGTTCCGGGATAAATAGAACACTCAATGTAAAATTGTAAATTTCATTCAGTAGATAAGGTTGGCAAAATATTTTAACCAAAAAAAGGAACATAGAAATGGCATAAAGAGAAATTTGGTACATAATAAGATCGTATGATTATTATTCTAAAACGGTAGTTGCGGTGCATGTTCTCGCATGCTTCAGATTAATTTATGTAAAAATAATTCATTGATCTTCGTTTTCCCCCCTCATTTCTGACTTACGTTTTTTCTTCACTTTTTTTCTTTTTTCTAATCTATACCTATTTTGGTTGCTTGTTAATATGTTGGAAGCGTTACGGTCCTCCGCTTATTTTTGTTGCATCCTTTGCAATTTTGTTAACCATACTATATGATGTCTTTTTGCTGATGATATTCTGGCCAAAAAGAATTCTCTGCAAAAGCGTATGTAGATGTAGAGGGCTAGAGGTTAGACTGAAATCAAAATTACTTGAGGTTGCTTTGGTATATCATTTTCAATGTATGAAGGTTACTAAATTTTTCATTTGATTTATATTTTAGATCCATCTCATGTCTTGTTTGGCTAAAATAGACATTTGCATGAGCTGATTCCCAGCTGACTGAAGCTGAAGTAACAGAGGCTAGTTCGAAACTATTGTTACATCCGTTAACCATTGTTTAAGATAGATAAGATAACTCTTATATTTGGAGAAATCTATCTCCTCAAATAATTGGATAGGTAAATTCAAATCTATGTCCTATCTGAATCAGTAACATAGTGGTTAGTGCTAATAATGTTGAGTTGCATTCTGTAATCTCCACTTTTGCCTTGGATGGAGCAAACTGTTCTTGAAGGAAACATTTATAACTGAAACTATTGGAGACAACATCAGTGGGAAAGTGGTGGTAGTTCCTTTTCTTTTTAATAGGTACCCTACAACACATCATATGAATTGAAAGCGAAACCAGCATTTCATTCTTTGGGCGTGAATGTGTGCATTATCGACGTGCTTCAGTTAGTTGTGGCATGTTATTGGTGTTGTTGAATAGAAGTACAAGGTTGTAAGAAGTCATCAGACCATGCATGCATATGCATGCCAGAATCTTTTTAGAACTGATAGTTAAATATTTTTTGTCCTCTATCATGTTAATTTTTGTAGCACAATACATATACAACTATGGTCAATATTAGCAACAATCTTGTAGAATACTAACAACTTCATTCCTTTGTTCATCACTTAATTCAGTTGGGAAGTCAATGAGGAATTTGACATGAAGGTCACCTCTTGTGCTGTTATTTTTGGGATTTGGCATTCCTTGACCTTTAATAACCTTTTCAAAACCAGGATATATGACAGTATTCTCAAATGCTAAATTCATTTTTTCACCTCCTAGCATAGGAATTGGCATGGAGCACCCTGCAAGTGCATCTAATAGAGGAATCCTAACACAAATTTCCAAATCATTTCCATTTCTGCTAAACAAATGGTGTTCCTTTTCATCAATTAAGAATACTATATCAGCAGGGAGGTAACCAGGTTTCTCATCACCTACTCCCTCAAATGTAATCTTTGTTCCTTTTCTCCATCCTGGCTTCACTTCAATTTTTAAAATTTCCTCTTCCTGGATAATCACCCTGTTGCAAAATTTAGTTAGTCATGTCATTCTAAGCAGGTGTCATTTCAAAGAACAATGGTTACCATCGTATTGCATTTCAAAGTTGAAACTTTCTACACCCTATGTTGCATTGCATAGTATCATGACCCAGAAAATTGATATCAAATTTTGTCAACAAATTAGATTAGAGGAGTGCTAACTTCACACTCTAACAGTCACTTTGTAATACATTTTTTTAACTGGTTAAAATTCACACGTGTCCCACTAAATCATGTGAGTCTCATATAAATTAGGTAGACCTCGTGTGAATTTTAACCAATCAATGATACTCCCTCTGTCTCACAATTATTGTCTTTTTAACATTTTTTCTTTTTCTCAAAATAATTGTCACTTTACAATACCAATGCAACATTTATTATTTTTTTCACTATTATACCCTTATTTATTGAATTTCATCCAACTTAACTACTCCACTAACTACAATTAATAAGGGTGTTTTAGTAAATACTACAACAAATTTTACCATTGAAATCAACACAATTAATCATTTTCTTAATAATCGTGTACAAACCTTAAACGACTAATATTGTGAGACGGAGGGTGTAGTATGTTGGAAAGTGTGTATTAAAAAGTGTGTTGCTATAATTATTCATTAGGTTAATACAATTTAAATATGTTGATTATGTCAAGTGGATGGTTAATGAATACAACAGTGTCCCAATTCATTGACCATTCATGAGACACAATTAACCACAATTTTCAACGTCATTAACCACAATATTTATATGTTCTACTGTACATATGTTTGTTAAATAACCATTCAAATTGTGTTCAAATATACATGAATTTTTAGGTTTTCAAATATACATGATATTCTTAACCACAACTTGTGTTCAAACATATACACTTGAAAATTTTGGTTAGTGATCATTTAAAAGTGTGATTAATTGTGTTAATAATTAAATGATTAATGAGTGAATACACCTTGTTATATTCATCGATATGTATCAAAATTTCATGTCAAAATACCATTTCTCTATACTTTAAAAAAAAACTCGATATCCGATCCAAATACCGATTAATCCTAAGGGTCCAATTTCAACGATACCAAAACAAATTAATGATATAGATGACATGAGAAAAAACATACCCGGGGTCTTTGATAGCATCTCTAGTAACTTTAATCTTTTTGACACATCCAAAGCACAACTCCTCAAGTGTGAATTGAAGCTTTTTCTCAACTACTGGTGGTTTTCTTCTCACTGTTGTTTGTGAAAAGATGATAGGTGTTGTAGATCTACGGTTGAGATTGCTTGAGAGAGACACCGAATGAAAATGCTCTTTTTCTCTAGGATTTCTTATTACAAAATCATTTGCTGGAGAGGATGCACAGTTAGGCAATAGCTCAGGTTCAGAGATATCAAATTTGCTACTGCTTCTTGATATAGAAGTTGATGAACTACTCCTTCTGCTCATGATCCTTTTGAGAGATGATGCCATTTCTGCTGCACCTTTTCGACTTGTACTCCGCGATAACGATGTTGGTGTTGTGCATCTTCTGCTTCCTTGTCTTGATAGAGGCCTTGTTCTTGGATTTGGAGTTTTTGATCTTCTACTTTCAATTCTTGTAATTAATTTAGGGCTCCAAATGTCTTCATCCACTCTTCTATTGTCGTTGTGATCAAACCCTAAGGGTGTTGTTGGTTCCTACATGCACCAAATGATCATCACCACAACATATCACAACATGGCAATGATTTAAAAATCATATACGCACAATTAAGGTGAGAACTAAGTTTCTTTGTTGTAAGACTAGCAGTGAAATGCACATATATCGAGTGTGAAGAAGAGAGGTATCACAACCTCAAATCCACATCCAACATATCAAATGTCTCTGTAACCTTTTACCATTTGCACTTGCATGTCTCTCATTTTGATGTTTCTATAATACTCACAAATGAAACTACACATATTTTATTTTATTTTTGATGGGCGATTCAACTTTTTCTGGTATTGTGATAAGTTTATTAATTTATATGAAATGTTTATGATTTATTTTTTTTCTTTGGATTGAATGATAGGATTTATCACCTCAAAAGTAGGTAACATTTTTCAATGGAGATTAATTAAATGTGTGTTCTTCCAAAATGAACATTTGAGGATGAAGTATAGAACCATGCATGTACATACATATATATACATATTGATTAAGATTACCTCATTGTGTTTCTTGTCATGATGTCGTTTGTGTACAAACGTTTTGCAAACCTTACTAACATCTTTCAATGATTTAGTTTTTGGCATCTTAAAGAGATTGTGCAAATCCAATGTTGGTGGGGAGCGTGGATTATCTCCCATTGCATTGGAGAAAGAGGAGGTGCCAATATTAATGGAAGATAAATAACGACGAAGGAAGGTAACAATATCCAGAGAAAGAAAAGAGGATGATGGAAAACAAATTCAGGTGAAAAAACGTATGAACAGGTACATTTGATTGATTGTGTTTTTGGTTTTCATATTATTACGTGTATTTTATCCTATGTTTAGTAAACACTACTTTTGCTAACGAATGAAGTTGTAACTAGAACTTTTTGTTACGGTTGCCATCAACAAACCCCAAACCCATCATTTTAGTCTTATCTTCTATTGGCCTGCATATAATTTTTTTAGGCTAGTAAACTTATATATACACATATTTATATATTCAAAAAATAATGCACAAAATAATAAATGGGGTTGTTTTTGTGGCAATAAAAATTGATTTTGGATGATTTAATTTTTTAAATTTGATTCGAACTTAAAAATAAATTGAATTTACAGTGTATCATGTATGAATATATTCACGTAAAAGATGATTGAATAATAAATTCGAGACTAATTGTGCTAGGTCAATCACAACTAAGTAATTTGGGGTGCTGCCCTAGCTTTTTTTTATAATATTATTATTTTTACCAAATTTTATAAATATTTTTTTTGTTGCTTCTATTGAATACTTCAGCTTTTTGTCTTAACTTTTTTTAATAAACCTTTTGTCTTCACTAAAAATACTACATTACGCCACTAAATATAAATTCACTCTATGATAGGAAATTTCCTCCTATAAATTTTCTGATTAATCAAAAGCAATATCATGAATTACTTCACACACATAGTGTTGAATTTTTTTTAACAAATACTTTGAAAATATGACAATGTGTTAAAAGCAGTTATACAAATTTATCCCATGTGATTATATTGACACTAGTGGCCGAAATTTTTTATTCGTCCATGAAGATAAAAATTCTATCAATATGATTGATTATTTTATAAAGAAGTAACACCCATCATCTTGTTAGGAAATAACAGGGCTGAAGAAGAAAAATAAACACAATCACAAACACAGGAACATAATGTGGAAACTCCAAAATCGGAAAAAAAAACCACGACCGTTGTCTAAACCGACAACCAGAGAATTATCACTATGTGAAAATTTTTACAACACATAGACTTCTCTCAGTCTCACCCCAATGCCCCAGTACATCCACACTCTCACAAAGCAAATATTTAAACTAAGTCAGATATAAGCTTAAAGTGCTGCTGACTGGTGCATCTAAAAACAAAGAAACTAGGTTCAATATATAGCCTTGGTCTTCCCCTTACTTCACTAAACTAAGCGACGTGGGACATAATCACCGATAACTAATATTTTCAAACCTCCTGCTTTATTCAAGAAAACTTGACAATCAAACCCAGCAATCTCCACCTTGATTGTAAGAGTTTCATCTTCCGCTTCCATTCTCTATACCGACAATCATACTCCACCATAAAGAATATACTTCACTTGAAACTGAACCATTCCAAGAATTTCTTCACGTCGAAACCTTGGTGAAAGATTATGGTGCAACTCCCATGTTGGCTTCCAGGAAGTTCTTCATCCATCGACATATCTCACCACACACCTTGCATCAATGCCAACCAATGCCTGTGTTGTTCTGAATCCGCTAGCAATAACTTGTCCTTTTGCATGGTATAGCGGAAATACCATAAAAACACATTTTATCTTCTAGATAAGATCACCATCATCTCCCTAAACAAGGGAGACATTACTAGCACTTGCCTCAGAGTCTTTTTCAGAAACTGCTCCACCTGGACAATTTCTCTTTAAATGCCCAGGCATTCCACACTTCCAACACGAAAAATTCTTTGCATGGATCTTCTTCCCATTAGCCCCACTTCTAGTTAACAACATTGAGCTTGATGAAGTGCTTTCATCACTTTTCATCCTCCTTTCTTCAGAAATAATTTTAGTTGCAACTTCTTCAAAACTCAAACTTTCCTTCCCATACATCAAAACAGGTTTGAGATGAACATAAGAAGGAGGAAGGGACAAAATGAGCCTTAACGCTTTATCTGCATCATCAATCTTAACTTCAATTGATTCTAACTCAGAAACAATATTATTCAAAGTACTAAGATGATCAGAGATTTTCGTACCCTCATCCATGCGCAAATTGTGGAATTGCTCCTTCAGCAACACCCGATTTGAGATGCCATTTGCCTGATATAACCATTCGAGCTTTTCCCATAGCTCCTTGGCGGATGACAGATTCTGCACATGCGCAAGAACATTCTTTGCCAAACACAGACGAATTGCACTTGGAGCTCTCAAATCTAGTTCCTCCCACTTGTCGGCCTCCATCTTGAAAGTGTTTCCTTTTAGCGCCTTGTGTAAACCTGATTGTATAAGCACATCCTTGACTTGTACTTTCTGTAACAGCCCGATTTTCACTAGATTTAATTTTAATTGTTTTTATGTATGATTAATCATGCCCGTATGTGATTAATTGTCTATGTGTGTATTTTAGTGGGTTTTCGGCATTAGAAGGGTATTTTGGTCATTTTGTGAGTAAGGGTAAATTAGTAATTATGGTGAGGATTATTTTTATCGTTTCAAGTGAGAACCATTATTTTATTAAGTTACTAGTGGGTTGTAGTAATTTATTTTATAACCGGTAAGTGATCGTTATTATTATTTTTAATCGTTATTGGATAGAAACTTTTGGGGGTTGGTTTATAAGTGTTGTGAGCCCATTAAGACACTAAGAGGGTTAAGCCCAATGTGTAGAGATTATATAAGCATTAGTCATTAAAGAAAATAGGGTTACACTATCATTTTACAAATTTTGAGAAGAGGTAGAAAGAGAAAGGGGCAAGAGGAAGAGAGGAGGGTTGTAGAGAAAAACTTGAAGAACCAAG
>Ga0228710_1003469_pt1 | contig 25084 bp, 16 predicted proteins | sample MedpolnodulmetaG_FD_177995 | JGI IMG/M metagenome (GOLD analysis project Ga0228710, IMG submission 177995) | Root nodule microbial communities from Medicago polymorpha collected in Santa Monica, California, United States - pink nodules | ecosystem: Host-associated > Plants > Roots > Nodule...
AAGTCATCAAAGGCTCTGAAGGCATTAGAGTCTGAAGAAGAATCTACATCTGAAGATTCTGAAGAAGACCCTGAGATAGTTCAGAAGATGGCTATGCTCTCCAACAAGCTAAATTATTTTGACAAAAGAAGACCCTGACCTTAGAATCCACCTTTTTTTTTTGACAAAAAAGGTACTAAATTATTTTATTACTAAAAAAGTTAAAAAATCAAACCAATTAATAATAAATACTAAATATTCTTAAAAAAATACTAAATATATTAGATAATTAATAAAACAAAAAAACATCTCCATCATAAAAAGACTAAAATCAATAATAAAAAAAAAGAAAAAAAAAAGGATGAGAGAGAGATTGAAAAGAAAAGGTTTTTTTTTTTTTTGAAAGAAACAAACAGTAGACTTGTCTGCTTTGTTTGACCGATTACTCTTTGTGACCCAAACAAACCCTAAAAACCAACAAACAAACAGACACCACTCTTCAAAAATTGTAAGAAGCGATCGATCAAACACTTCTCTTATTCTCTAGCATATTAGTCCATCTCGGCTCCATGGAGAAGAAGAAATCAGCGGTGAGCAGCACATATATTCCTGATGATATTGTCTTTTTCATTCTATCAAAGTTGCCTCTTAAATCTTTTAAGCGTTTTGAATCCGTTCGTAAATCATGGTCTCTCTTGTCTGAAAACACTCATTTCATGAATATGTTCCGCAACAATATATTGTCTAATTCTTATTGTCCCAGAGCACCTCTCCTCCTAAGTGTTTTTGAAAACAATAACGAAGTTTTGTATTCTTTTTCCGGTGAGAAGTTTGAGAACAAGGTCAAATTAGATTTGTTAAATCCATTTGAATATGATAGCCATTTTAGCATTTTTGGTTCTGTTATAATTAGTGGCACACTTTGTATACATAAATATGACAAAATTGTGTTGTGGAACCCATCTACCCAAACAATCAATCTCCTTCCTCCCAGTGACGTTGAGTTGGCTGTGTCGTCCATCCCAGATGAAGCGAAGGATTTTGTTTATGTTAAACACCGTCTTCATGGATTTGGTTATGACCATGTTATAAATGACTATAAGGTCATTCGGTTTCTGCAAGTTTGGAAAGAATCATTAAGTGAATACTCTGGTGTAGACTGGTTGGGAGAAATTAATTTAGGTCCAATATGGGAGATATATAGCCTAAGAAGTAACTTGTGGAGAGAACTTTATGTTGACATGCCGCCTTCATTGGACTGGAGGGAGGGAACCAAAGTCTACATGGATGGATCGTGTCACTGGTTGTGTCAAGACAGCCTCGCTGGACCATGTTTGGTATCGTTTTGCTTGAGCAATGAGGTGTCCTCCATAACACCCATACCCCCAGATGTAGATGATTGTTTTGATGTTGAAGCATTGTGGGTAAACTTGGCCGTGTTAAATGGGTACATAACATTGATCTCATATCTGGAAAATACAACTACTTTTCGTATATCTATTTTGGGTGAACCTGGTTTGAAAGAATCGTGGATCAAATTTCTCATTGTTGGACCGTTGCCTTGCGTTGAGTATCCTATCGGACTGGGGACAAATGGAGAAATATTATTCTTAAGAAAAGATAGAGAAGTAGCTTGGTTTGATTTGAGTACCCAAATTGTTGAAGAGCTTGGTTATAAAACAGAGTGTTGTATTTTTAAGGTAGTAAATTATAAGGAAAGCGTTCTTTAATCTGAGAATTAAATAGTGAAACTTTTTTTTCTTCCACAAAGAAGTATATGATTATGGTTGCTCGGATTTTGCTTCTGTATCAATAAATGAATGATATTTTGCCTTTATTGAATGACCTCTAGTTTTATGTATAAGTAATTTATAGGTCAAATGCCTCCCTGAGTCCTTTAAGTTTTACGTTTGTTTCACATTGGTCCTTTAATTTTCTAAGGTTTCAGATGGATCTTTTAAGTTTCGAGTTTGTTTCGGATAGGTCCTTTGAGTTTATAAGGTTTTAGATAGGTCCTTTAAGTTTTGAGTTTGTTTCAGATAGGTGCTTTAACTTTGGCTTAACGGAGGTTGATAGAAATGACATATCTGAAACAAACTCGAAACTTAAAGGACCTATCTAAAACCTTGTAAACTTAAAGGACCAACCCGAAACAAACTCGAAGTTTAAAGACCTATCTAAAACCTTAGAAACTTAAAGGATCTATGTGAAACAAACTTGAAACTTAAATGACCAGGGAAGTATTTAGCCTAATTTATATTTAGAAAACTTTATAATCTGCTGAGCAACAGAAGAGTTTTGGTAAAAATCAGGAGAAGGAAAAATCGAAGCAATGGGCTAGCAGCGACCTTGTTTCTCTTTCATCGGCAATGACAGAATGACACAACGAGGTAGAAACACGGAGGAACTCGGAAAGACAGTACTGGAGGATTACGCTAATGTGGCCAGCTATGATGGCAGGGACTTTCCTTCTGTCTCTCCCTCTCATTTGTGATTCCATTTGTTTATGATTGTTGCTACTACTTTATATTGTGTCTTTCTTCATCATATTTTACAATTTCAAGTTCTATTTTCTTCTCCTACCATTCCTTTTCTTTTTATTCATCGCTTCATTCTTGGTTTTAATTCAAGCAAACTTTCACATTATTGTCATTGTAATGCTTAATGATCAAAATCATGATTCGGAAACTATAACATAATTCTGCTGATTGTGTTTGTGGTAGAGACAAGGGTTGTTGTTAAGGTGCTTAATGATTAAGGTGTTGAATGATTGTGGAAATATGTGCTTGAACTTAAATTAAGCAACATAGGAGTAGATATATTACACCGTAATATTGAAGTCGTGAGACTCTGGAATACTGAGATTTCAGTAATTATTGCTGACATTGTGTATCTAAGCATAGTGTGTGTGTTAGATAAATTTATGGACAAGTTTTAGCATGAAGAAAATGATGGAACCAATTATTTGAAATGCTTGCTTTTAGTGGGTTTTAGCTACAAGAGAGATAACATATCATAGATTCTGAGGTCCTTTTTATGAGATGCATAGTGACTGACAACATAAAATGTCAGTCACATAAGTTACTCTATACATTATTGCTGACATTGTGTATCTAAGATTGGATAAATTCCTAAACCTCTGGTCACCAACACAAGTTTTTTTTTTTTTGGACAATTGCTAATGGTTTAAAAGTTAAACTTAATAAAAAAGTTTAACTATATATAGACTCTATTTGGTAAAAATAGCGAATAGCTGATAAGTTAGCTGATAGCTGATATTGTCCTTGTGTATTTAGGTTTTGGCCTTGTAAACTTTTTTTTGAACTCCCTCTCAGTTAAGTTCAAAACCATAACTTTTGGTCTTTGACATAACCTTCTGTTAAAAATATGCTCACATGGTATTTAACTTCTTTTCATAATAGAGTTTCAATTAAGAAGAATCTTACGGGGGTGTATTGGATTAGGAATTTAAAGGACAATTTTTGCTTAAAAAAATCTCAAAAATTTTAAAAGATTTTGTAGGATTTTAATGACTTTCATGATTTTAAAAGACTATCAGAATTTTCAATTTGAATTTCAATGGATTTACATTATAAGATTTTAAAGGATTTTATGGATTTATAAGATTTCAAAAGATTTTATGAATTTTAAGGACTCATTGAAAAGAAATGATTACAACACGTTCTCTATCATAATATTTTCAATACATACTCTTATTTTTTATTTTATTTTTGTGAGAGATAGAGAGAGAGAGAGAGAGAGAGAGAGAGAGAGAGAGAGAGACTTTTTCTTATGTCTTCATGAAAGACTTTTTCTTGTTAAAATTTCACTAGAAAATCCCACATAATCCATCAAAATCTAATTTATTAAACAATCCTTTGAAATTTGAATGTTTTGAATACCATGAGACTTTTTTTAAGTGATGAAAAGTCTTGATTGAATACCTCGAAACTTTTTTAAAATGACAAAGAATCTTGATTGAATACCACAAGACTTTTTTTAAATTGCAAAGAGTATTGATTGAATACCACAAGACTTTTTCAGAATTAAAAAGTCTTTTAAAATCCTTTAGAATCCTAATCCAATACATCCTCCTTAGATTAAGAGGGATAAACTTTAATTCGTCGGCATACTGTATTGGTGGCTGTGGAGCGAGTCTTTGAAGTGGCTGGATTATCCGCCCTCTCGTATGGAGAAGTAGAAATGCAATGATTTTTTCTTATACATTAAATCAGTAGCTTAGGAATTGCTTAAGTTGCCTGCATTGGTTGAGGAGTTGTGATCGCGTTTTATTTGTACATTGGTTGAGATATCTTTTGTGTGCAGTTATTGCTTTTTGTGCCTGCATTTTACTTATGGCTTCCTGCATAATTATGCAGCCTGGTTTGGTAGCTAGTTGTGTTTACCTACTGCTGTTAGATTGTTAATGTGGAGCTTGTTTTGGGACTAATAGGCAAATATTGTGGATTTCTGCTCTTCCTCCAGCACAAAACACTCGCATTCTGCGGCCATGTTCAAGATGTCTCTATGTTAGTTAAGTAGCGCAAGTGTTAATTGTTGCGCCTCTTAACTAACGTTGCGTGAGTTAACTTGCGCCGCGTTAGTTAACTCACGCTACGTGTTGTCTTAAAGAAGACAGAAAACCTCATTTCTTCATTTCTCATCTAAAATCTCAAAAAATCTCAAAAATCTCTCTCAAATCACCCAAACCCAAAATTCCTTCAAGTTCAAATCAAACAACACTCCAATAACAAGTAAGTCTTCATAATCAAACATCATTAACCTTTTATGTTTATATGTTAAATTTTTTCTCTTAAATTAGAAATTTTTTAGATTTAGGGATTGTTTAAATTTTGGTTTTTTTGGCAAGAAATCATACAATGTGTACATGAAAATGACTTGTGTTGCTTCAATGTTTAGATGTTTGCATGTGTATGTTTAGATTTAGGGATTGTTTAGATTTAGGGTTTGTTTAAATTTTGATCTTGCTTGCTAGAAATGATACAATGTTACATGTAAATGACTTATGTTGCTTAATTGTGGTTAGATGTTTGCATGTTAATGTTGTAATTTTGAGTTTTAGGGTTTATGTATAATTTGCACTCCAAGTGTTTGATGAAATGTTTGAATGAGTTTTTCATTGAATGTTTTTAATTTCTTACTGTGTAGATTTGAAGCAATGGCGGGGTGGATCGAAGTTCATGCACAATTCAACGGCGGAGAACCTCAGAGGTTGAAGGTTCGTTGCCTTGGCGTAACGTTAAGAGGTTTCAAGGATCAACTTAATTAATGAATTCAACCAAGGAGTCAACCCCAAAGGCACAAGGAGGGTGAAATACGTTCGGTATAAATGTCCAACGCTCGACGATGGGAGAATATCGTTCACTTGGGTGGAATTAACGAACGACGAAAACGTGAAGAACATGTTTTGGGAGCACAGCATGTTCCAGTGGATCGATATGCGGGTAAGTTGCTGAGATCAATTGGAGATATAATCAACAGTCTGATTCCGCCAGAAGATCGTGATTAGGTAGGGAATGCACCTTCCAACTACAACAATTATCTTCCTCTGGATGGGGTAATTCAAACTTGTTAAACGGCATGACTCCAACATTCGACCGACATTTCTACTATTCCATTCAAAAGAATAACTTCTTGTTAGGCTTGTTTAAATGAAGATATTGAAGTGTCAAGGAATGGACTTTATTCTTTTAAAACTTGAATGTCGTCATTTAAACCATGACTAACAAGAATTTAATCTTTTGAATGGAACAGTAGAAATGTCGGTCAAATGTTGGAGTCCTGCTGCTTAGCAAGTTTAAATTTACCTCATTCAGAGGCAAGATAATTATTGTAGTTGGAAGGTACATTCCCGAATGTAATGTAATGTAATGACTCGTCTATATAATGTACTGTAACTTTTATTTGAATTTATTCAATACGCAATTTTTATTCGAATTCACGCTGAATTTATTATAATTCATTTACTTACTTTATTCAATACGCTGTAACATATATTTACCATAAATATAGTCAAAAAACGTGAAAAAACTTAACAAAAACGTACAAAATTAATTAAATTGCATTGAACACCGTCCAAAAAACGTGTGTTCTTCAGTTCTGACCACCAGCCAAGGTACGTGAGTTAACTCGCGCACATGTCAGTGGTGCGTGACTTAACTCACGCAGAGGCATTAATGTTCATTCAGCTGGGTGGGAGCGAAAAGTGCAGGGCGAATAGTAGAAATTAATATTGTGCAGTAAAGAATAATGAATTCAAGTGATGTTGTTTATAAACATCCTCTACTGAGTGAGATATAATACTTTTGTTTGTTAGATTTATTTGTCGTTCAAAATTTAAAAGGAGAGGCTGCAGATGAACTAAGATTTTATATATATGAATTTGGTATTGAACTTGCGTTGTTAATTTCTAAGATACATTTGCAAAAACCGTGTTATGTGAACATGAAGCAATAGAGGGAAGAAAATTGTGATTATTGACATTTATGTATAAATTTATGTAATAGCAATAGCAATTTTGTATTACAATTGTTATCATAATTGATTTTTTTTTGACCATATAATAAACTAAATTTATCAAAATTCAAATATCTTAAGCATCTATCTATCTTATTCTAAGAAAAGTGTTCATTTTATACCCCCAATGAGTTGGAATAAATTAAAAAAAAAAAAGATCAATTCATAATGTTGAAATAAATTAAAAATCTTGAGAACTAGCATAAAATTTGTTTATGTGCAGGTATTCTCAAAATTCGTTTTCTTGAAAAATATATTTTATGTTGAAAATAAAATAGCAATTTTGACTTGTTTTTAAAATAAATCATTTTTAATAGAAGAGATAAAAAAAAACATAATTTATGATGTATGTGCTTTTTCTTCCCCTTACAAGGTTAGTCTATAAAAACACTAGTGGAGTTCTTTAGGGGTTACTACTGATCTCAAAACCAATTCGCTTAAGTGAAACCTTTGTAAGTGGAATCAATTGTGTAGGGATGAAATCCACAAATCTACGATTACAATTTGGAATGGAGAGGAAAACATTTTTTGCAATAAATGAAAAGGTGAGAAATTATAGGCCCGATTATATTGGCTTATATATTTTATCTAAGTTGCGGCCTCTTAAATCTTTGAAGAGATTTGAATGTGTTCATAGAGCATGGTCTCTCTTATGTAAAAATACTCATTTCATGAACATTTTCCTCAATAATTTCTTATTTAATTTGAATTGTTGTTCTTATTATTATGGAGCATCTCTACTATACTCATACAGTTGAATGAACCCTATTATAAAAATGTTTTTTTATTCTCTCTATTTTCCATTAGAAAACCAATTCGATTTTCTTATTTTTGGTGTTGGTAGTATTAATGACATACTTTATCTCCATGAATATGATCATTTGGGAGAAACTATACTGTTGAACCTGACTACCGAGGCAATCAAGGTCCTTCTTCTCAGTCAGGTTGAGTTGATTGAGTTGTCTATCCTAGATGATGCTACAATATTTTTTTCGAGGGAATGATGCTACAAATTTTGTTGATGTTTGTATTTTTTTTCCAATCTTCATGGATTTGGTTATGACCATGTTATAAATGACTATAAGGTCGTTTAGAATATAAGTTTTGTCATAGGATCATCCCTGAAAGACTTTGATCCCCTTGAAGAGATTATATATTTAGATTGGTTGGAAAAACTATCTATAAAACTTTTATGCGAGATATATAGACTAAAAAGTAGCTCATGGAGGAAACAAAGTGTTGACATGCAGTCTTCTTCCAACTGTATTATGGGCAACCAAGTCTACATGGATGGAGTGTGTCATCGGTTGTGTGCATAAGATGAGGAAGATAACTCTGTTGAAATATGTTTCATCTTATTTTACTTGAGCAATGCGGTGTTCTTCATAACATCCATACCCTCCGGCGTAGATGAGGTGTTCCTCCCCAATTTTCTCTTTCCCAAAAATGCTTATGAAGATATTTGTTGTCTCTTATTTTAATTGTTTTGATATTGTTGGAAATAATAATGAATTATGTTGGTACACTTCATTTGATGCCAATTTTTCACCGCTAGTATAATATTCTTGTCAGGTAGATAAAAATTTGTAGTCTTTTAGATACTTGTTGAAGAGGGAAAAAGAGTTATGTTATGACGTAATAAATAGAGTAGAAAGTTGTAATATATGAACATGATTACCATTTCACAGAGGTTCCCGAACTTGAGGTGCGATGTGTGGCTTTACATCAACATGAGGTTTCAAAATTGGAGATGTAATGTGATGTGACAAACTCGTAGGGGTATTAATAGAAGCATCCATATCCATATCTAAAATAATGCAAACTATAGCAATAAAATTTGTATGTTTATGTATTAGTATTATCCAAACTGGGTTTTTCAAATTTTCAGATTATAAATCCGAGATTTCTGCTCTTCCCCTAGCACATTTCGCTCTCACCCAGCTGAAAATATTATAATGTCTCTGCGTTAGTTAAGTCACGCTGCGTGACTTAACTAACGCACGTTCTAGATGCTGGGTGACTTAAGTAGCGTGGCGTGAGTTAACTCACGCAACGTGACTTAACTCATTTAACAGCAACCCAGCAACTCAAACCTTCATTTTTCCAACTTCTCAAAATACAAATTTTTCCCCTCCAAGTGCGATTTTCACCATTCTTGCGTCATTTAAAGCCAATTTCTCCCACAATATCAAGTAAGTGATGATTATCCTACTTCATTGCATTTTGTTGGTTCAAATTTTAGATTTTTTGAAGAAATTTAACATTTTTAGGTTTTTACAAATATGGCTTGCATGTCAGTTTTTAGGATTGTCAGTGATGGATTAAGTTAGGAATAGTATTTTAGATGTTATTTAGAGTGAAATATGGTAGTTTAGGGTTTAGAAAAGGTTAGATTTCTTAGTTGTTTGAAAATTGTACTCTATGTGTTTGGTAAAATGTCTCAATGATTTTTTTTTTGTTTTTTGGATTGTTAATGATGAAATTAGTTAGAAATATGTTTGTTAATGTTGATTATAGTTAGTTTAACTACAATGTGGTAGTTTACGGATTGAATTGACAATGTTGAAATATTAGTGTTGTTGTTGAATTGTTAGAAATGACACAATTTCCGTGTGAAAATGTGTCATTGAATTTTTGCTTTTTTAAATGTTGTGCAGATATGTCTCGGAGAAATATGTCTCAGAGGTCGCCTGAGCCGCCTCAGGATAGGAGTGACAGACTTAGGACAGGGATGCTTGCCCCTACTAGTAGTGCATGGAGGGAGAAGCAAGCACTACACCCTCCTATGGCTGGTCGAGGGAGAGGTGGGGGCAAGAGACTTGCTAGAGTTGATGATGCAGAGGGGTCCACGTCACAGACGGGTCCATCTCAGATGGTGGATCCGACACAGTATCAGCAGGATTATCAGGTGTATGAGCAGGCGCAGGACCAGGCGTATCATTTTGAGGAGTCTCAGCCTCACCAGTATCAGTTTGATGCGTATCAGCAGCATCAATATGAGGATCATCACGAGCAGTCTGATATTGAGCAGGAGCAGCCTGATATTGAGGAGTCTCAGCAGCATGATGATATTGAGCAGCCTCAGCAGCATGATGGTGTACGAGGCCGGACCAGACGTCTATGCGGGGGGGCCTTCTGACCTCACGATTTTACCTCGCTTTGATGGACATGTGGCATGCAGGATATGGGTCGATGCCGATGTAAGTATATTTTAATGTTTATTTTACTTCTTTTACTATTTATACAACTTATTCTAATTATTATTTTACTTATTTAATGTTAGAATTAAAATTTATGTTAGAATATATTTAATGTTTATTTTACTTATTATTTATTTAACAGTGTTGTTTTTTGTTTTTATATTTCAGTTTCGAAAAAAAACATAGGGTGAAAGGTATCTTGCACGGGAAGAAGCTGAGCCTTAAAAACTTGACATTGCCTCAGCCGGATGCACAAAATGAGTGGTTTTGGTCAGAAGTGAATATGTCTGGTCTTACTCCCCTCCTAACTAGTGGGTACGAGAACATCTCTCTCGGGTTCATTTGTGCCATGTCAGAGAGATGGCATGAGGAGACTAGCAGCTTCCATCTACCTGTTGGGGTGATGACCATCACACTAGATGATGTGGCGTGTCTCCTAGGCATCCCCATCACTGGGAGGCTCCTTCCTGATAGAGAGTTAACCTGTGAGAAGGGGATAGAGATGATGCAGGTAGACCTACTTTTTAAAGCGTAGGCTGCCGCTAAGGAGGTGACAAGACCGGGTGCTACTCATATCAGTTTTAGTGTACTGAAGAGGCGCTACGAGGAGCTCTTGAATATGTGTAATCAGCTACTTCAGTCTGACACACAGGAGGAGCAAGACGAGCAAGCTCAAGTTAGGTTGGCCCTTATTAAGGCGTTTTTGTTGCTCTTGATTGGCTGGACCCTTTTTGCCGGCAAGAACAGCAGAAGTATTAATCTGTTGTGGCTGCTTGCGCTGCAAGATATGGACGAGTTGGACAGCTGGTCATGGGGTGGGATGGGACTTGCTTTCCTATATGAGCAGCTATCTCTTACCTCCGACTCATTTGTGGCCTCCTATGGTGGTTACATGACCTTGCTTGTGGTAATATTTGTTTTTCTTCTTTTTTACTTATTGGATCGTAAATGTATAGTTGTTTGTATAATAATTGTGCTGATATAAATATTTGTTTCTTTGTGTTTGCAGGGATGGACTTTGGCGCACTTCACGAACATCATTTCGAGGATTGATGATGATGCCTACGACCCTACTATTGCCTCGCTTGTGAGTCAATGGAAACCTTCCCGAGGCTTTTCTAATCCTGGACACTACCGAGCTGTCATTGATTCGTTGGACCATTCTCATGTCATCTAGAGGCCGTATGAGAGACGAAGACACATCACGCCGTTTCAGGACATATGCTGGTACTCCGGAAGAGTCATGGCCGGCAGAGACAGGATGGTCTGTCACTTGCCAAAGCGGGTTCTTAGGCAGTACGGGTATGTCCAGACACAGCCCAAGCCTCCTACAGACATTAAGGCTCTTGCGGCAGATGACGTGGCCCAGGCCTTCACGAAGTTTGCTCTACATGTCCTCAGCCATCAGCAGTGGGGTCATCTGGTTCCTGATAACGAGTCGTGAGCTCATTCTAGGGGGTACATGAGATGGTTCGTTAGAGTATCACATCCTATTGTGAACCCCCCTGCGGCCATTCCTGACTACGCAGCTGATGCCCCTCCTTACGAGGAGGTTCTTCTTGAGCAGCAGTGGGCCAGACATCCTTCCGACCTATACCAGATCATCAGCAACATCAGAGCCAGAGTGGACGGTGCAATGGGGCATCCTGCTGTGTTTCAAAATCCGGAGGAGGTTATGCGCTTGAGGCAGAACATACAGTCTAAGTGGAGCATGCTGGAGCAGATGCCAGCTCCGCGGAGGAGGAGTAGGAGTTCACATGATGGAGCAGTATGACTTTTGTGTAGTTTTTTATGACATTTTGTTGGATTTGATAGTAATCCTATTACATTTGCGCTTTTTGGCGTTTTTATGACATTTTTCGTTGTTTTATTCCGTTATTCTTCGTAATTTAATTATGACTTAATGTTTGATTCAATGAATGCTTGAATGACTGATGAAAAATGTATGCAATTTACTGAATGAATGTATGAATGGAATGAAAATTTTAGGGGAAATGGAGGCTTTGCCAGTTCTGGCTTCCTGCACAGACTGGGCGCTAGTTAACTCACGCATGTGTTAATGGCTGCGTGAGTTAACTCGCGCATTGTTTTACACATGTGTTACTTAAGTAACACAACGTTAGTTAACTAACGCAGCCATTAACACATGCGTTAGTTAACTAGCGTAAGGGTATTTTGGTCAGTTTAGATGGGTGGGAGCGAAATGTATTGCGGGAAGAGCAGAAATCTATATCCGAGCATATTATTTAGCTACTCTGATTCTATATATTTGTTTACATAAGTGGTTTATAGTCATTTAGGAGATTTTCTTCAATCACACAAGTGGACTGGAATAACTTGAAGTGCAAATCATATCAGATGTTGCTATGCATTTATCCTATGAATTAAATATGAATTTTAAATTGCTAAAAACTAAAAAATTCTTATTTATTTCATCACTTGTTAAAATCCTTAAACTTTCATTTTCCACATTTAAAATAAAAATGTGTGAGCTCTAGTAACTAAGCTATTTGACCAAAAATAAAAAACTTAAGGTTAAATTACATATTTAGTCCTTTAATTAATTTACGAGTTTCATTTTGATCCCTTAATTAATAAAAGTTTTATTTTGGTCCCTTAATTCCATCTTCACTAGTCAAATTGGCCTTTCTGTTAGTTTTTTAATGACTAATATTCATGATATGTTTTTAGCAATTTGATTGCAAGTCTATTGTATAAAACAGTGAACCACCAACACATAATTTTTTTTTTTTTATTCATCTTCATCAACTTGATAAATATTCAACCATAAAACGAAAATATATCCAGAATACTTGATGAAAAAAAAAATCAACATATTCACTCAAGGTTAGCACTGAAAAATTATTGTTATTGTTATTAGGCATTTATATATGTTTAGTCCTTGCAAATAGGGGTCATTTAAAATTTGGTCCCTGAACTTGCTAATCCTGGCATTTTGCCACTGCATTTATTAATCACTTAAAATTTGCTCTCTCAACCCATTTAATGACAACCGCGTCACTGATTAGTTAAGTGGCTTACTGACTCATAAAAACTTGGTGTGAAATGACAAAAACACCCCTGAAACTTGGTTGACTTTAAAGCCCCCATTAAACAAATTTTACAATGGTGGAGTATGTTCTTTCTCTAGTTTCAGTTGATCAATAGATCAAGTGAAAACCTTGCCTTGGAAAGCACCAAGAGTATGGTTTGAAGGTGAGAAAACCAAGAATTCGAAGGAGTCAATATCTTCCAGGTCGTCAAAAATAAGATGATAATTTTCATGGTTGATTAAAGTTTAACTCAGCAGTACTACAAACTATCCAATACCAATGGGTTTCCTATGTTTTAATACGTTGTATGAAGTTTAGTGTTTATTTCTATTGGATAAACGTTCATGGTTCTATAGTGTTAAGGATCTGGTTGGATTGATGGGATGTGGTGGAATGGAGTGGAATGGAATAGTATATAATTAAATTTCATTGTTTGGATTTATAAGAAATGAATGGAATAGAACACAATGGAACCAATTCCATTCCGTACCACTCAATCCTTCAATTTGTCATTCCCCTCAATTTGGGGTGTATCTAATGGAATGGAATTTGAATCTTAAAATATTACCATTTTATCCTTGTTTTAATTGTCTCTTCCTCTACTCGTCTAATACTTATTCCTACACCTTCCTCTTTTCACTTTCTTCTTCTGTGATGTTTTCTAGTTTCTTCATATGTGCATGTTTCTTCATCAACCCCAGGCACAAGCAAAGTACTCCATTTTATGATAACATTCCATTTTGGAGTTTTTTCTCTTGTTTTTGCTCGTTTTTAAGTGTAATATATTTAGTTTTTTTTATTTTATCAAAGGTTGATTTTAGAGGTGCAAGACTACTGGTTCTTTTTGTTTATGGAGGCTAATTGTGATTCCTTTGGTATTGGTGGTTTTTTGCTTCAAGGCTATTTTGTGAGATTTTTTTTTATCACTGTTCTGGTGTGAAGCTATATATAACGTAGTGAAAATAAGAAAAACAATGAAAAAGGGATATATAAGCTATATAATTTTGTTTTTACATAATAGTCTGTTTTAAAATAAGGGTGTAAATGGAATAAAATAATTGTAATTGTTACATTCCGTTCACTTTCCAAACAACGGAATGAAAAATTGATTCTGCTTCGTCTTAAAATAACCAAACAATGGAATGGAGTAGTCATTCCATTCCGCTCCGTTCCACTCCATTCCATCGTATTCCATTCCACTCCACTCCGTTCACTTCCATCAATCCAAACAGAAGTTTTTATGTGTTTAATGAACCAAACTAATAAATTGCAGAAGTTTTTATGCATCGTCAACCACATAAACCATAAGTGCAATGTGGATCACAACAAAAAATCCTATATTTTACTAGTTTTGATTGAATTCTTTGAAAAGTGCCAAACCCTCCAATGAACATATTTTTAAATAGTGTGGGCACCATTCTAGTAACATGTTTCATTTAAATAACCTGAAACCACCAAAACTACAGACGGTGTCGTTACCATCGATGTTTGGCCAGTGTGGTGTCGTTACTATCGAGTTTTTGTTGCTTGTAACTTTATTGTTTTATTTTTTAAAAAGTATTTATTAACAAACCCGTATATCATACGGGTCAAAGATCACTTATTGATTTTTTATATTATAGATGTCGGTGTTGCTTGAATATCTTTGGGAACTCATGGTATTATGGCTTCACTCTTTGTCATTCATACTACCCCTAGAGTTACTGTGTAGTAGTTGTGAGTGTAGTATGATTGGCTAAATATGGTTATCCTATGTCATCTTGTATTCCAGATCAGTTTGGATCTAGGGTTGTTCACCATATTTGATAACAAATTTGGCAAGTACACAAAAGCATTCCAAGTAACAAAGGAGTTAGTTATCGTCTCCACAATGATTGTTGTTTTTTATTCTAAAATTAACTAAACCGAAAAATAAAAACAGAAAATTGTGGGGAGTTGGACAATTTTGTTGATTGAGATGAAATTAAAAAAGGTTTGAGACAATGTTTAGATGATGATTAGGATTCTTCAAACCCCCCATATGTCTTTGTTGGATTAGCCCATGTTGATTGATCCAATACTATTTAAGATTTATACTAATGACGTATAACAAAGTAAGGCCTACTCTAGCTACAGTTATAAGCCCCTTCTATAAGTATTGCTCTTCTAGTGCTTATAGAGACTTAGATTATCATAAGCATTTAAGAATGCTAAACCTAATCATACAGAAGGAGTTTTTCAGTCTCTCGGCGAACTGCTCAAGTAAATTATACATAACGGTTCCATTTAGAAAGACAAAATGAATCTTGAAATTCAAACCTATAATCAATTCAAGATCAAACGAATTGAAAGGCGTTAAAAACTATATGTATAGAAAGCTATAATTTAGATAGTATTGGTAAAGAAATTTGTCATGCCCTTGTAGAAAAATCCAACAATTAATAGAGGTTTATCTATAAAACCTAATCTAATGTGTTTATTTACTCGTGGTAACTTAATACATAATCGAAAAGAAAAGAATAAGCAAGATACATTAAAACAAGTGAAAGAGGGTTGCAAAACACCCTTCTTTGAATCTTTGGTCGCACTGATTTGCCTCTGAACATCATTCCTGGAGCGCGGGGGCACATAACTTTAAAACAACACTATTTTTTTATTTTTATTTTTTGTGATCAAGGTGTGCCGGGTGCATGAGCTAGACAAATTGTGATCTTCATGCTTCCCTACACGTGGGGTGCAAGGACAGAGTTTTTTGTTTTCTCTATTCATCATGTGATTTTCATCCTCTCTATGAGCTTGAGGCTTGGGACAGATTTTCTCCAAGTTGCTTTGTCTTCAAACCTTAGTTTTTTTATTCTCTAGCTTCCCTAACCTCTATGATGTGTCTTACTTTGCCGAATTACATTATATGTACCATAGAAGACTTTAAATAGCTATGAATTTGAATTTTTAATGAAGGAAAAGAATTACAACGTCTCAAATCAAAACATTTCCAAAACCACGAGAAACTCAATCCAAGACCTCTAGAATGTCTTCAAATGCATGGAAAAAGACTCGAAAACTTAGCTGAAAATATCATATGATGAGGCATCATCACAACCCTAAACTTAAACTCTTGATTGTTCATAAGTAATAAAGAGGCCAAAAATCATAATTTGGACATATTCAAAAGTGACATACCTTTCCCAGAGGGTGCTTAGATCCCCATTTTATTCCACTTTCAACTTTGACTAGCTTACAACTTTCACTCAAGTGGGGCATACCACTTCCATCTGAAACACAATTTAATTTATATAATTTTAAAATGCATATATATATACACAAAATTAGTGAAAAATGACAAAACTTGTCACAAGCAGGTATAGTTTTAATTCTTCTACAGTTCCGATTCTAAAATCCGAACTTGTTTTTCCCATGATCTTTTTTGCACAACAAGGGTTTATAAAATAAGTACTTTGGATTTTATAATCCAAACTCCCTAAATAAATGCTTTTAATTAGGGTGTAATAGGGGTGTTCATTTTATGAAATCTGAAGGACACATTTGTTCAGATTTTAGAATTCGAAATGGTGAAAGATGTGTTTTTCCAACCAAAAATATAGGGAAAAACCTCGATCAATATTATATAATCCGAAAATCAAAAGGCATGTATGGTAAAGATGAATACAATCCACAAGTCCTGTCTCAATTTACAAAAATACAAAAATAGTTAGGCCAGACACTGAACCCCGGACCCGTCCACTTGTTTGTGCGTGAGTTTCAATGGTTATTTGTCATTTCCTCTATCTACCGAAAAATAAAAATAAACCAATACATAAACGTACTATTACTCCAATAAAATGTTATTCTCTTTTCCATTTATACATTATTCTTCATGTGTGTGAATTGATCAACTGAATAAGTTATGTTGAGACGAGGAGTAAGATATTTGTTGTTCCTTATAAATAAATAATAAATAACAAAAAGAGGATAAATTACACTTTTTTTAAGGAAGGGTAAATTACACATGTCATCATGTGTTCGTTAATCATGCTTCACTCACCCCCTCATGAATTATGAATGAATATTTCCTTGGACGGTATGATTCATCACTAACCCCCCTTATGAATCATGAATGAATTCTTCCAAATTAGCTTAAGTCACCCATGCATTGTAAGGTTTTAGAATTGGGTGTTGGTTTCAATGAACACCTTCCTTCAAGAATTTTCGTAATTCAAGAGTAGAACTTTGTTTCATGTGGTGTGAACAGCTTCCATCATAGTTGTTCTTGATAATCTCATGAGCTTCGGTGCTAACATGAGACTCTTTAAGAAATTGTTTTTCCTTGGATGCTTTCCCATTCTTATGAAAGTTTAAAACCACAGCATGTTCAATTGATTAGAATACAAATTATTTGAAGGAATAAAAAAATATAATTAGTGATCAAAATTATTTCAATGAATAAAATGAAATTTGTCACTGCTAAATTTACATACGAACAAAATTAGAGAAAGATTTCAGATTTTTTTATCTGTATTTTTTTGTTATAAATACAAGTTTTTATAATAGTGGTTTTTCAATGAACTTGAGGTTTCTAGAAAGTGATGATGAATGTGTCCACTTAAAATGTATATACCTACAATGAAGTTGAGATTTTCTTCGGAAAGGTTATGCTTTTGTATCTTTCTTTGCAGCCTTTCCACTCCATAGAACTGCACCACATAAACAACATCTCAACATTTAAATAGCATAGTGTCTGCAGATATGTACATGGCAGTAATAATTGTGTGAAAATAAGAGTTTAACCCGAGTTAAAAAATTGACAAAATATATTATACATGCATATACATGAAATACTACAATATGAACTCACATGTTCATTGAGATCGTGGAGTCGACGACACATTTTTGTTTTTCTAAATTGGCAAAATCGGTAAAATTAATAATCATGTAGTGATATATACATACAATATAATTAAGATGAACATGTATATTATTGACTATATACCTTTACTACTTCATTGATTTAATTTTGAGATTGATAACTATTTTTATTTGAATATCTTCAACTTGATCTTCGTGCTCACCTTCGTCCATTGTGACAACAATCAAACTATATCGATTGATCTGCTAAGTTTAAGCATTAACTAAACATATTGTAGATCTAGTCAATCTATTAGATTCAGAACTCCATCAATGGGTGTTGTCGTCGTGAAACTTGTTGTAAATAAAATTGAAAGGTCAAAAGTTGATAACGTTGTTAATTTATAAATTTGTGAGAGAAATCAAAGAATAAGGGTGCGGTTGTTTCAGCTTTAAAAAAAATAGATTATGTGTCAAAAGAATCTAGAGAGTTTTGTTTAGAGATTTTAAAAAAAATCTGAAGTTATTTGTGTTTGTCTACTATCCATAAAAATCCATTTAAAAAAAAAATGAGTTGAAACATGTACATGTGTTATCTCTTTGTTGTTGAAAAAAATAGATTTTGAAAAAAGTTAATCCTAATAGCTTTTCATTTTAGGGTCAAAATAGATTTTTTTTGATAAAATGATTTTTCTAAAAATCCTAAACAAACACTTAAAAATGAAAAAAAAAATGATTTTTTTTAGAAAAAATCTGAAACAAACGAGCCCATAGTCACTTGTGAACTTAAAAGGCAGCGAGATCATGAAACAATTTTTAATAAATAGCAAAAACCACAAAACACAAAATAAAGGGAAAACAAATAGAATGAATATTTATAAAAATAATTGGATAACAAAGATGAAGTAGAAATAAAGAAGAAGAAGTACAATAGAGAAGAATATCAAGAAATGAATGAGAAATCGTGTGTGGATACGACCACTTTTATATTGAATGAGAAATAGAAGAGAGGATGTGTCATTAGGTTTAGGCGAAACGGGTTTGGGCCAATGTAGGTTAGATACCACATCAACTAAGATAGTAGAAAATTGTTGTTCACACACATGCAAAGGCTGAAACACATATATAAATGACTGAATGCGTCGGCGGCAGTTAATTGCCGAGGAATTATGAAATCGGCGGCAGTTAACAGCCGATGGAATCCATCGACTGTGAACTGTCGATGCGATCCTGATACAAATCTGACAGAAGCTCTCTCATCCATTATTACTCTCAATTTCTAAAAAAATAATCTAATCTCTCTCAAAATCTCTCTCAAAATCACAGTAAGTAATCATAATGCTATCAACTTACATTTTACTTATTATAAATGTTTTTTTAAAACAAAAACAAAAAACTATCAATTATTTAGAGTATTCACCAAAAATCATTTAATTTAGACTAGAAAAAAAACTTTGCCGCTGCTCCTAGGGTTCGTGCCACCACTATCCTTGTGGGGGATTTTGCCGTCGTTCGTTGAGAAATCTTCTTCCCTAAACGTTTTGATTTGCCTTGTGCTATTTTCTGCCATAATTTTCTATCATCTTATGGTTGAATCCATCTGCGGTTTTCGTGGTTGAATCCAATTGCCGCTTTCGTAGATGTGCGTGATCGCAAAATTTCAAGGTGACATTTCTTTAATTGCAAGTGTTATTAGATGTAAAGGTTAGTCATGAAGATAAAGGTACACGTTGCTCCTTTAATCATAATTGTTATTAGAAGTAAAGGTTGGCCTTAGAGATAAAGGTGTACGTGATTCTCCTTGTTTTCCCTATTTCATTACTTACTATATTGCCACACAAATATATTAATCAAGGATTGATGCTGGTTTCTAATCAATTAGTTAACTACTGCCTTTGATGCCACGGGTTCAGCTCTATGGTGATAGCGGTTTTAGAGTTGGTAGAATGAATTAGGTGTTGTTGATGCTAGTGGGGTTACTGTAATGTCTTTTATGTCTAATCATGTTCCGGTCAAGGAAAATGAGTATTATAGGATGGAATTGTCGAGGCTTAGGGAACCTGAATGTAGTTCCTAAATTAAAATGGGAAATGTTAACCGGTGGGTACCGGTTAAGGAAGCCAAATGTAGTAATGTTACATTGGAACTTGTGCATTCATGATCTTAAAAATATAAAAAGTAACATTTTTAATTTAAAACTTTCCATTTTAACTTCCTTAACCAGTGCCCCCGCCAGTGCCCCGGGGGCACAGGTTAACATGACCCAATTAAAATATATAGTCCGCTATTATAAGTCAGATGCTCTATTTCTCAGTGAGACATTAGTCCACTCTAATAAAACAAATGATTTCCGTTACATGCTTGGTTTTGATAATTGTTTTGATATGAGTAGTAATGGCCGGAATGGTGGATTGACACTATTTTGGCAAAATTCTTTTAATTGTACCGTGTTGAACTATTCTAATAATCATATAAGGTGGAGGTCAAATGATTCTAGTCGTGGACAATGGCAACTTACAGGTTTTTATGGTTTTCCAGAAAGTGGGAGAAGACGTGATTCTTGGAATTTTCTGCGAAGTTTATCTAATAACATTTCTTTACCTTGGTGTATATTAGGTTACTTCAATGATATTCTGGATGTTAAAGAAAAAAGAAGAGGTTCTGTGCGGGCTCGTTGGTTAATCAACGGGTTTCGACAAGTTGTGTCTGACGCAGGTTTGGTTGATGTTTTTATGGAAGGTTACCCCTTCACATGGTTTAAAAGTGTAGGTGCTCCATGGGTAGTTGAGGAACGGTTCGATCGCACACTTGCTAACGGTACCTGGTTTCAGTTATTTCCTAATGCGAAGGTGGAAAATTTAGTAGCCCTGGCTTCTGATCATTATCCAATTCTTCTCACTAGGGAGCCTGTTACACGTGTCTGGGTGCCTAAAAGAACATTTAAATTTGAGAATGCTTGGTGTGTAGAACCGGGCATTCATGATGTTGTTTCTGATAGTTGGTTGTCTAGTGCAGGTATGCCAATAATTGAGAGACTAGATCATTGTGCATATGATCTTACCTCATGGATCAAGACTACTCGTAATGGTTTGAAAGAAGAAAAAGGTAAATCGTATTCTTTCTTTAGAAAATGATGCAGGGATACGCATAACAGATAAACATGGCCTATGTCAGCTTGCTAAAGGTTATTTTGAGGAACTTTTTCTTGAAAATCATAGTGACCGCACCCCTCTGTTGGCAGCCATTGATAATGTTGTGTCGGTAGAGGACAATGATTTTCTAACCGCTCCTTTACAAGTACAAGAGTTTAAGGAAGCCATGTATTCTATGTACCCGGATAAGTGTCCTGGTCTAGATGGTTTTAATCCAGGATTTTTTTCAGAAATTTTGGTCAGTGTGTAATTCTAATATTCTTAGTGAGTGTTGTTCTTGGCTGAATAATAATCAGTTTCCACCTTCGCTTAATTCCACTAACATTGCTTTGATCCCTAAAGGAAATGAGCATCATACTATGAAAGATTGGAGCCCCGTAGAATTGTGCAATGTGTTGTATAAGCTTATAGCTAAAGTGTTGGCTAACAGGTTGAAATATGTCCTCCATAAATGTGTTTCAGATAACCAATCAGTGTTTTTCCCTGGACGCTCCATCTTGGATAACGCTATGATTGCTATCGAGGTTATTCATCATATGAAAATAAGCAAGAGGGTGAGAGATAAGAATGTAGCGTTAAAGTTGGATATTAGTAAAGCATACGATCATATCGATTGGTTATATCTTAAGGAGGTCATGATTAAAATGGGATTTGCTAGCCGTTGGATTATGTGGATTATGATGTGTGTAGAAACAATTGATTATTTTGTAGTTGTTAACAGTGAGTTGGTGGGACCTATATTTCCTGGTAGGGTACTTAGACAGGGCGATCCTCTTTCTCCCTACTTGTTTATTTTATGTGCAGAAGGTCTCTCAGCTCTCCCATCAAGCTGAAAGGAGAGGGGATATTCATAGCATTTCTTTATGCACTAATGCTCCTATTATTTCTCATTTGTTATTTGCAGACGACAATTTTTTATTTTTCAGGGCAGAAGAAAGAGAAGCTTTTGTAATGAAAAATATTCTTGAGACTTATGAAAAAGCTTCTGGTCAAGCAATTAGCCTCCCTAAATCTGAAGTTTATTATAGTCGGAGTGTGCCCGACCCTGCTCAAGACTCTATCACATCCATCCTTGGTGTACGTGCTGTTATGGGTACCGGTAAGTACTTGGGGCTGCCATCCATGATCGGTAGAAGCAAAGAAGCAACTTTTGGCTTCATTAAGGACCGCATTTGGCACAAAATAAATTCTTGGAGCAGCAAGTGTCTCTCTAAAGTCGGAAGAGAAGTGTTGATTAAATCGGTACTCTAATCTATTCCTTCTTATGTTATGAGTGTTTATCTCTTACCAAACAAGTTAGTTGATGCCACAGAAAAAATGATTAATGCTTTCTGGTGGGGACATGGTGACTCCACTAGAAAAGGTTTGCATTGGCTATCTTGGGAACGTTTATCTGTTCATAAGAATTTTGGTGGTATGCGATTCAAGGACCTCACATCTTTTAATATGGCGATGCTTGGTAAACAGGGATGGAAATTTCAAGTTGATAACACTAGTCTTGTGTCTCGTATATTTAAGCACGCTACTTCCCTCATTGTGATTTTTTGAGTTCTATGCTTGGACCTAATCCCTCAGGGTGCTAGATGGAGAATTGGTTTCGGTGCTAGTATTCCTTTGTTCGGTGCTCCGTGGCTTAAAGACGGTTGTTCCTTCTCAACACAAAGTCCTCTTTATGCGCTCCTTGCTCATGTCAAAATTCAAGATATCATCGAACCATCGACAAAGGTTTGGAATGCTACCTTAATTTATAATATGTTTGATCATAATACTACCCAGCTTATTTTGAATACTCCTCTCCATCCTCTTGCTCATGAAGATAAATTTATTTGGAAGGCTGAGAAAAATGGTAGTTATTCCGTTCGTAATGTATATCAAATTTGTGTAACGGAAATTGCAGATACTCCCATTTGCATATTTCGGGTAAATGGAGTTCGATTTGGAAGCTTAAAGTGCCTCCCAAGATTCAAAATTTTGTTTGGCGTGTGTGTTGGGGCCGTTTCCCTACACGTGCACACCTGAGTAGTCGTGGTATTCATTGTCCTAATGATTGTGTTTTGTGTGGAACTAATTATCAAGATAACATTCATGTCTTATTAGAATGTCCTGGTGCGGTGCAGGCATGGTGGGAGGTTAACTTATGGGATATTATTGATAGAACTCTCCGTCAAAATTATAACATGGATGCTTTGATATTTTCCCTTCTTGACCAGCTGCCTTCTACGCTAAAAGAGTTATTTGTGACGATCATGTGGAGCTTGTGGAAGCGTAGGAATTGAAAATTGTGGCAACAACAAAATGAAACATGTATGCAGGTTGTTGAACGAGCTCGACACCTCTTAGATGATTATAGAACCGCCCAAGAAGTCAGATCGCATAAAGCTACTAACAATCATGCTCAACCGAACAGTGTTATTCATAGTCATGTCATTGAGTGGACGAAGCCGGCATATGGTAGGTACAAATGTAATATTGACGCCTCTTTTTCCGACTCTCTGAATATGGTAGGTATTGGCATATGTATCCGTGATGATCAGGGTGAGTTTGTCTTGGCTAAGACGGATTGTTTCTCTCCTCTTTGTGATGTTGATGTCGGCGAGGATGTTGGACTTCACACACCGCTACAATGAGTGGCTGATCTTCATTATGACCATGTTGATTTTGTTTTGGATTCCAAGTCTATCGTTGAACGTTTTAATTCAAACCTAGTTGATAATAGTGAACTAGGTTGTATTATTCAGGCTTGAAGGTAGTTTTTTGGTTGTAACTTCCAGAACTCTCATGTCGAGTTCAATAGGAGGCAAGCCAATGGGGTCACTCATGAATTATCTAAGGTAGCCCCATCCCATGCTAGCTCCCACGTTTACGATGATGTACTGTCATGTATCCGAGATTTGATAGCTAAAGAAAAGCAATGAATTAACTAAACCTATAAATAAAATCATAAAATTGTGGGGAGTTGGCAAATTTTTTGACTTTGATGAAATTAAAAAGGGTTTGAGACAATGATTCAGATTCTTCAAATCATCTATATGTCTTTGTTGGATTAGCGTATGTTGCTAGATCAAATACCATTTCCGGTTTATACTGACAACGTGGAACAAAGTAAGGCCTACTCTGACTACGGTTATAAGCCCCTTCTATAAGTATTGTTGTTTTGGTGCTTATAGAGACTTATATTCTCATAAGAATTTAAGAACGTTAAACCTAGTCATATAAGAGAAATTTTTCAGTCTCTCGACGAACTGCTCGAGTAAATTATACATAACGAATCTAATTAGAAAGACAAGAATCTAGAAATTCAAACCTATAATTAATCCAAGATCAAAGGAATTGAAAGGAATTAAGAACGATATGAATAAATAAGCATAATTTAAATAGTATTGGTAAATGGATTTGGCATGCCCTTTATGGTGAAATATTTGATATATATATATATATATATATAAGAAAAATTAGTGAAAAATGATAAAAGCTATCACAAGCTGGTATAGTCTTTATGGTGCTACAGTTCCAATGAAATTGCTCTTAGTGCTAGGATTGTTTTGATGATGTTTGATTAGATTAGGTACTAAGTATTTTTATGATGTTTAGTGTTTACATATTCATAGTAGATATGTTAAAGCACCTAGAAAACTATGATCTTTTATTCCTTTGAAGTGTCTTGTGTATCATGTGTCTTGTGTGTCAAGTTTTATTGAAGCTTCTTTTCAATATGAATTGAATCATGATTCGATTCATTTGTGATCTCTGTTTTGTTCTTGGTTGTTCGTGACATTTTGAATCGATTCATGTAGACTATGACTCATATCACTTTGATTCGATTCAAGAAACATTTTAAATCCTTGAATCAATTCATTTGTCCTCTTTTCCCTTGTGTTTGCCTTGGTTGATTTGTATTAGTGTTCTTTGATTTGATTCAATCTTCACTTGGGTTTCAATGTTTCAATTCAAGCTCTTGTTTTTGCAGTCTTGAATCAATTTAATATTCATCTAGAAAACCCTTGATTCGATTCACATGTTCTTTAAATCGAATCAATCTTCATAGCTTCAGATCTACTTCTTTTCAAATGTCTCAATCGATTCACGTTAAGTGTAATTCGATTCAGGTCGTTGTTTTTGCCACTAAAATTGCACTTGTCACTCATGTCTATATATAGCTTTACATACACACCCTCTAACTCACTAAATAAATTTTCAAATATCACTCTAGTCTCCAACTCACTCTCTCTCTCTCTCTCTCTCTCTCTCTCTCTCTCTCTCTACTTGTTCTTGATATTAAATATTTTTTCTATGATCTTTGTAGAATTTGAGGCATAGATTGCTAGGGTGCTAAAGGAGTTGT
>Ga0228710_1003474_pt1 | contig 25070 bp, 13 predicted proteins | sample MedpolnodulmetaG_FD_177995 | JGI IMG/M metagenome (GOLD analysis project Ga0228710, IMG submission 177995) | Root nodule microbial communities from Medicago polymorpha collected in Santa Monica, California, United States - pink nodules | ecosystem: Host-associated > Plants > Roots > Nodule...
AAATGGATCGGAACCAACAAAACTATAAAAAAAATGTAATTTATTTTAATATATAACTACATTAAATATTTATAAATTCAAACACATGTAAAATTGAAATCAATTATAAAAAAATAACAATAATAACATGTGTTAGAAACTTCAACAATGATAATAAAATGATGGAGAATAAAATTTGAGTGATATTAAAAAAAATTGAGTGAGAATAGAGTGAAGAAAATTGTAAGGTAAAAAATAGAGTGAAGAAAATGTGAGTGAAGAGTGGTATTTATACACACTGCTGCAACGGTAACAAACAACTAGTATGCATGCGGGTCCCGAGCTTTCTTAGGAAACTTTCGCCGATAGCTTCAACCAATCACAACCTTCCACGCACCAGTTTTTCTGCATGTGGGGCCTGGGTTTTCCTAGGAAAGCTTTCATCGGTAAAAGCAGCCAATCACATGCTGCCATACCCCACCTTTCCATGTATAAGGGTCCCCCTTTGACTGCTTTCCGACGAATATTTCATCGCTAATTCGTAGGAAACAAACTCGTAGGAAATTTCCTCGGAAAGTTTTGTAGGAAAATCCAATATTTCTTGTAGTGAATCAACAACATTTGAGATAAAGTTTTCAAATTTGAATCAGAGCTTCTCAGGACAAATTTAATGAGGTGGTAATCTTCAAACAACAACTATTTTATTTTCTCTCCTATACAAGGACCTGAGCAGTTTGAAGAAATAGCAAGAGACTACACATTTTTACAAGTGCAAAACTCTGTCAAATTCAAAAGCTCAAAAACACTTATAAAGTTCTTACAAACTTAGTATCTTAGATTTTCCTAGTGTTAGAAGTTTCTTGAACTTAAAGTAAGTTTACCACTCTCTGAGTCCTAAAGTTTAAACACATACAAAGTCTTCTATAAAATGGTGATTGTAAAAGTCTTTTTGTGCAGCGGGTAAAACAGAACACGAAGATAGAGGGAGAGAGAGAGACAACAATTTATACTAGATTCTCCCACAACACAGGAGTACTCCAGTCCCCTTGCACTTCCAACGGATTTAACAAGAATCTCACTAGATTACAATTGCTGAAGGACTATTTCAAGAGACTTCCAAATGCTCAAGCACACTTGCAAGAGACTTCAAAATGATCAAGGTCACCACCAAGAGACTTCTATTGCTCAATCACTTCAAAAAGAGACTTCCACTACTCAAGCACAACTGCAAAAGACTTCCAATTGCTCAAAGACGCTTTCTAATGCGCTAGCACGCAGGTCAGAGACTTCCAATGCTCAATCACAACTGAAAGAGACTTTTAATTTTTTGTTTACAAAAACAAATGTGTTCTTACATTTTATATACAATCAAAGGTGTAAATTGAACAATACAGGACATACTCTTAAAGCTTTAGAATTTATAAGATACAAACTTTGATAAGAAATTATAAGTGATTTTGCACTATTTGATTTTTGCAGAGTAATGGCACAATAAAAATGGCAGTCTTAGAAATCTGGTTTTGATAAGAAATTTACAATTCCAGTTTGTAAATTCCTTTGTTGAACTAACTGGAATTGTAAATTCCTTTGCGTTCATTCTCTTTCTCCTTGAAGTTCTTTGTTTGTTTCTAAATGTGGTTAGAAGAAGACCAAATTGTAATATCAGATCCTTCATAGAGATAGCTTTAGAAGACGATAAATATGACGTGGAGTCTGGGTCCCTCAAGATCTTCTGAGTCTGGAGGTCTTCCATGTCGGACGGGATCTTTTGAGTCTGATGATCTTCATAGTCTGATGAGGTTAATCTTCAGCTTCTGAGTAGCATCCTTTCTTCTGATCCAAGATGTTGACTTATAGTGACCTTTCTTTAGATCTTTTATCACAGTCTTTTAAGTTTCTCTTATGCTTCTGATGCTCTTATAAATATTCAAGCCATTTATAGATTTTATTTTATGGTCCTACACACTTGAAGAAATATTAGCATATCTAATTGTTCTTCAATACTTTGTTATCATCAAAACCTTATAGGAATTGCACAAACCAATTTTGTTCCAACAATCTCCCCCTTTTTGATGATGACAAACACATGTATTTGGAACAATTGTTGTTAATTTAATTAACAGGTTGACTTCAAGTCTGAGATTTGTAAGCTCCCCCTGAGTCTCAGAGTCCCAAGATATGAGGTTTGTAAGATCTCACTAAGTCATATCCAGGTTAATTAAATTCATTCTTAATCACAATTAAGCGCATCATAACATCTATATCTCTATTATAAACATTTGCCTTATTTTTTTTGTTTAAAAGTACACATGGCATCTTCATACTTCCAATTTCTATTATAAACAAATTAATTGAACCTAACGAGCCGAATTGAACTGTTCGTGAACTTTAAACGAGCCGAACTCGAGCTGAAAAAAGAGTTCGTGTTGAAGTCGAACCGAGTTTCGAACTGAACCAATTCTTATCGAGTCAAGCTCAGACGAGTTCGACTCGACTCGACCCATTTCCAGCCCTAATGTGGACTATTTTGTTAGTGTGTGGTTCTCATTTGTTTAATTTTTTTATTGTAAAATTTATTTTTTAGATGTCATTCGCCTACATGCTATTTTTTTATTCAAACTCTTAGATGTGTTATGAGTTAACAAAATAAATTCTTATTATAAATTTTAAGTCAAGATGTTGTATCAAGCTCACTTGTGTGGACTATTTTGTTAGTGTGTTGATGTCATTTATATAAAAAAATTTATAGTAAAATTTATTTTTTGGATGTCATTCACTTGTATGCTATTTTTTTATTCAACCTCTATTATTTTAAATTACTACGTATTTGGTGTATGAAATATATTCGGGAAAGTAGGCTACTAAAACAACTTAGAGATTGATTTTCAACCTACAAATTCTTACTAGACATTGAAGCATTTTCAACTTTACTTCCTGAATCCAAAAAAAGACTAGATAGGTACTAAGTAGAACTTTTTATTTATTTATTTTTCATTTTTTTAAGAGATCAAATTTTTTGATGTTTTTTACTCTTGAATGTCCGTCGCTTTATTTTTCTTGAAAAATATGCAAAGTTTAAATAGAGAATATTCAAATCCTAGCCGCCTCTAACATTTTGCAATCAAAACCAGGTTACTAAATCACCACTGATTTGCGCAATTGGACTTAACTTGCAAAAACTCCCCCCATTTACCGCATTTATTTATTTATTTATTTTTATTTTCTGTTTTAAATAAGTAATGCTTGTTGCCTAGTTGGAATGTCAATCCCCGTGAATACGATAATTACTTATCACTTTATTACTTGATAACGATTTGATACACTTACTTAAATTGTCCATCAATGAGCATCTTATTGTTTTGCTATCTTCAAGCATACTGGTATAATGATTGGTGCATCCCTGTAGACATGATCATCCCTTTTTCGTTATGATACACGTTGCATGTATCCCTATAGTGAGATCCTTCTCGTGAAACTGTCTAATACTAAGAAGATTAATTTTAACTCCAAGCAAATAGTAAAGATTAGTTATCACTTAAATCATACCACCAATACACAACTTCGTGTTTTGTTTTCCCATAACTAATTAACATATTTGAATCATCCCCTAATTTCCATGATTCTATAAAACTATCAAAATCAAATAACCAATCTTTTGTTCCTGCCATATGATCGGAACATCTAGAATCAAGAAATCGTACCTCATCTTTGGCATTGGTGTTCAAGCATTATTGATCCATGAGATGCATTGCACCTTCTTCAAATTCAACAATATTTTTATTTTCTTCCGGAAGCGGACATTTATTCAATGAAGCATACAACATAGTTGAACTTTCTTGTTAATGATCTCAGTATCTTTGCAGCCACCAAGATTTGTTCCATTCTCTCACCATGAGCAGTCATATGATTTGAAATTGCTAGAGTTCTTGCAAAGTATTCATAAATAGATTCACCTCTCTCATTGCAAGAACTTCAAACTCTTTTTGCAATACTTACAATTGAGCACGCTTCACCTTGTAGAACCTTGACATTTAGTATGCATTAAATCCGATATATTTTTGGTTGTATCTCACACCGTGGTTATATCCATGATAAAGATAGTTATTGACCTTGAGATCACAAATTTTGCTATCATTTGCAAAAAAAAATAAAAAATTGTTTTGGGATTGGATTTGCAAGAGCAATGGTGAGTCTATCCTTGACCAAAATTCAATATTCTTTAGAACTTAACAAGTTCTCCATCAATATAGCCCAGTGATCGTAAAAACCATTAAACTTTGGAATCGCAGGTTGTGCGAAATTCTCCGGTTCAGCCATGATAGAAGCTTGAATTCATAACAAGATTGATCTATGATGATTAAGTGTAGGTTATAGAAGAAATATGGTGGAAGAAAGAACAAGATTGATGACGATTAATGAAGATTGGTTGAAGAATGATGGAAAACAACTATCTTGTAACCAATTTTTGGTTGCATTTGCAAAAGCAATGTTAGTTCCATTCTCGATCAAACTCCAATATTCTTTGGAATGTAGCATGTTTTCGTCAACATAACCCAATGATCATAAAAACCATCAAATTGGAATCATAGGTCCGTGAAATTCATTGATTCAACCATGATAGAAGCTTGAATTCAAAGCAAGATTGATCAATGATGATCAATTGTAGGTTAGATAAGAACTATGGTGGAAGAAAGAACGAGATTGATGATGATTGATGAAGGTGAGTTGAAGAATGGTCGAAAGCAACTAACTTCTAACCAATTTTTCCGCCAAAATTTGAGCTTTAAAACATGAAGAACAAGGCTCAAGGAAGGCTCTAGATACCACTTGTAGTGTGAAAATCTTGATTTCATTCACTATCTTAAAGTACATGGGAGGCTTATTTATTTAAAGTGTAAGGGCTAGATGGAAAACACAAGGCTAGATGAATTGCATTACAAGAAATCTCATAAGACTCGGGCTAAGCTACAAATGCTAAAACAATTAAGCTCAAATCATCCTAACTATACCTTATTAGATAATACAAAACCCAGCGAATATTTATGTTGAAATTTCTTGGCAAGGAAATTTTGGATTGAAACCTAAATCAAAGCTAATACTAGTAATGAATAATGGATGATCAATTATTATTTCAATGATAAAAAACTATGGAATTAAGTCTAAAATAAACACATCACACTCAAAGGGTAAATATAAAAGAAGCATAATAATTCATACAAAAGAGCATATATCATCAAATAATGTCTAGAAATGCAAGAAATTAGATTGAAAAGTTGAACTGCTTCTTGACTAGTAGTGTTTTCATTTGTTAGTAGTGTTCCAAAAACATGCACTAGATCCATATAATGTTAATTAAGCTTCATTCAAAAGAACTAAAACACTTGGGTGATGGTGGTGATTTGATGGTAGTGATGATTTCCATTTCCTTTCTCTATCCTTGAGTAGCTTGTCAATTCATTTGGGAATATTCTGCATAAAATGGAAAAAATAAATTTATTTATCATATGAGAAAGGGAAATAATATGGAAACAAAAATTGAGCACCAATCCTACTTTCAAATGTTGAACAATTGTTGTCTGTCACTCTAAAGATGTGAACTTGAAAGGTCATATTCGTACTAAGAATGAGCTCAAATTTGCAAACATCACTAACTTTCAAGTTATTGTCCTTTGCAAATGCTTTCCATCCACATGTGATTTGAAATCTTGGGCCTGATTCGATCTAAATCTTTATGTATCTTGCAGGTCAAACTCTTCCATTTAACACCTGAAAATAAATAACTCCTCTCTTCTTTTCCAAATCAAAATGTGTCTTACCAAACTTAACTGGTATATTCTGCCAACAAAAGAAAAAGTAATTGTTATATAGAAATTGTTCGTCCAAAAGTACATTTTTTATGCACAACTATCTAATAAGATTCTAACGTGACACACTGACACCACTTTGTTATATGAATTTTAAATTTTTCTTGTTGATTTTAGTTAGTAGTGCCAACAAGTTGGTATGACTTTACCTTCAAAAATAAATTATTTTCTATATTATTTCAATAAGCATCTATGTGCCGATATCCGTTTATATGTTTTCTGCTATCAAATTATGTTCTACAAACCAAATGATTCTTTGTAGCTTACCAGAAGAAAACGCCGGTCAACGTATGATGCCCCCATGACAACAATAAACGATGGATTACATGTTTTGAAAGAGTTTGCTCTGTCAAGAGTTGTAACATTCTCGGTGGTAATCACTTCTTTCCCTGCAAAATTGAAACACCATAAGGCAAATATTTCATAATCATCATTCGTGTTCTTTAAAAATGGTTTTGAACAAATTGCTTTTGTAATTTATTTTAGTTAAAAGTGAGTTGAATGTGAAACTATTTTTGTTCCAGATACATTCACAGAAAATTGAGTTAAACAATAAATTTAACTGTAAAATTTACTTTTGGATTCAAAAGCTATAAATCTTAATTCCAAGAAATTACAACCAATTCTAAAGACAACCAATTTGAATCGATATCACCCAAACATTTCAAAATCAATTTTACGTGTCTGTAATAACTTTTGGTTCTCCTCACTCTAAAACTAAACACTAAGATGTCTGCCAATTACACAAGAACTTAATACAAGAGTTAACATGTATTGCATGCCATTTAAAAATAAATTGAATAAAAGAACAAAAAACTAATGACTTATGAGACAAAGATACAAAATCTTATACCTTTGCACTTTTTGTGAGTATGATGCACATCTACCTTTTGTGATTGCCCAGCTTTAACACAAATATTGCTTCCTATTTCACGTGGTTGATGAAATTCAAAAGAGGGGTTAGCTTTTCTCTTTTGACTTGCTCTACAATCTTCATTATTTGGAGATTTATATCTTTGACTTTTCGAGACCCTTTTAGCTTCAACTCTTGTGTAATCTTCAACTATGGTGGAAGGGTAACTTATCTCTAAGGCACTCTTATCAAAGATATGTACCTCAAAAAGAGAAGTTTTTTCATATCTGAAAAGCAGAAGATGGCCATGAGCAAGAGAGTGATGATCTACAAATTCTTTCCAACCATTTGCAAACCATATTTTGCCATTACTTTTCTCCAAATTTAATTTCCACTTTTCACAATTTGGAGTCTTTAGACATATGACTTTAGGTAAATCTTCTCCGTATTTCTTCACAAACTTTTTTGGAATCATCTGCCAATTAGTTACACCGGATTAAAATGCATGGTAGAACTCAAAATTATTTTGTATTACTTTAGACAACACCTATCGCTCCACTCATCGTGAAATGCCCTAACAAGGAGGGCCAAATTGAGTAAACGGAGTCCATAGTTTTGAGGCATGTATTTAGGGAGCATTATGTTATTTTTAATCCTTTCCGCAACAACTCGTAGTATGATTCACATACTTCATTAGTTTATCCTTATAAACCCCAACATAAAAAGCTTAACAAAAAAGATTATCAATCTGTCAATTTTTTTTATCTAATATCGTTTTATTATGTCATAAGGTTTTCTTGTTGTAACATATTACAAGGTTGCACGAAGCTCTCTTTTCTTCAAATACAAAGTAACATTACATGATCTTATTATAAGATAAAGAAACATAAATTACGTGAACAAATAAACTTAGTTAAAGACTTACAAGCTTTCCTTCATGAAGGCTTTGAGTAAGTATGATCTTGAAAAAGTGGATTGGCTTCACCTCAGAAATTTCACTAGCCATAATCTTGCTTGTTATTAAATTACAAAACCTTATGGATGAGTAAATACTGTCTGCATTGAATGAAGTTTAGATGACAATGACAACCAAGAAAAATATACAAAACTATGTCAGTTTCAACCTTAAGAAGGATTATCTCACAAAACTATGGCTTTGAGACTGGTTTGTTTTAATGTGTACTGCTACTTCAATTAAAACACTTGATGAATAACCTATACTAGTACTAATTACTACCCCTACTCTACTCTTTAAATGGCCTTTGGTTCAGTTTTAAACCACACAGGGCTCAAGACTTCTTGGAACTAACAGAAAATTCTTTACTTCTATTAGCAATCAGCAACATGTCTCGTCGACTTCCTTCATCGTGCTTGTCAAAGATTAGATGATTAGCATACACTTCCCCATCTATATCTAATATATGAGGGTTAAATTAATCAGCCAAAAAAATAAAATAAATTGTTGATAAGATCATCCAAATTTATACTTCCCTTTTCTGGTTGATATAATAAATATTTAGACAAAAAAATAAAAAGAGTTTAAAATTTGAGCCACAAAATAAAAAAGGGAATATTAAGGCCAAAACAAAAAGGACAAAACTTAGGTACAATTCCTTGGGTGCTTTTCGTATGGTTCTTAATTAAAAATACAACTTTTTTGGAGATAACAAACTTTGAGAGAATTATGGATTTAAGGAAATCATGGTAAACTTTTAGAGCTATAACACATATTATTGTAAAAAATGCTTCAAATCATGAAACCACTATATGAGAATAGTCCCACAACGGTAGTTTTTTAAACAATTGAGAGATAGATTGGCTATAAAACAAAAGTTAAAATACACGCCAATGCATTGCATGTTACTTGGTCTTAAGACCAAATTTGTTTTCAGCCTATCGCATGATTCAATTTTTAATTTGTTATGATATTTGGCTTTTTTTAATACATTTTTATGTCAAATTTTTTTAGTTTATTTGATTTGAGCTATAGAGCCGAACCAAATTGTTTGTGAGGTTGAATCGAGTTGAATTCGAGCCAAAAAAAGATCAATACAAGAGAAATGCTAGCAACACACCTTCTAACACACATTTTTCAACACACTCCCTTTGATTGGTTAAAATACATATGGGACCCACCAAATCTATATGGGACGCACATAATTTGATGGGACTAGTGTAAATTTTAACCAATCAAAAAGAGTGTGTGTTAGAAGGTGTGTTGTTAGCATTCCTCTCAATACAAACTCAAGTTATAGTGTACTAGGTATTCACCTCGTGCGTTGCACGAGTTTGATTAAAATATTCTTAAACTTGTTATTCTCTCGTCCCATGAATATAGAATATAGGGTAGATAAAAATTACTTTTGATATAAACAGTGTGTCATTCACCTCTATTAGAAATCAATAGAAATTAATAAATATTTGTTTTAATATATTTTCTTTGTTTACATTTATGGATTTTAGAAAGAAAAAATTATGAATTATATTCTAACTTGAGTCAATAAAATTATTTAAAGAAAATAGAAGAAGATAACTCAATTTTAATAAATAAATTAATTAAATGACTCATTTTCATATGTACCATTCAAACACTTCATGATAACATAGTTTTTAGATTAAAAAATTAATTATTCATCTTCTCCTCCTCCCTTTTACAAATAGTTTATTTATTAAAATTTAATTTGAATAATTATAGTTTCATTGTTTAATTTCGGAATATACGAATGATGCATATTATATTTAGCATTTTGGTGCTAAATACAAAACAATTTTTTTATTAAAATAAAAATGTTGAATTAAAAAAATATATGGAATATGATTTTAGCACAATCTCTTCATTAGCCAGGGCTATAATACCTGCAAATGAGACCCTATTTTTCCTTTAACCACCTTCATATATAAAGTTTTCAAGTCAATTGTAGTTAATGGTTTAAATTTATTTTTGTTGTATCCTTTCTCTCAATAAATTGTTTTAACTTCATGTGCAATGAATTTAAACTTTTATTGTATAAATTCATTTAGTGTTTTTCATAAGCAAATGCTACAAATGTGTAAATTGGATCATATCCTTTAGCCTTCTCTCTATCCATATCTTAATTATATTATAATATCTTTGTTATTGTTATTAAACGAAAAAAATGGTAGACACTTGTTTCTTCACCTTTATAAACTAAAATTTTGTTTTTATGTCAGATACAATCTTCCATATTCAATTGAAAATATTTGAATAAAAATGAATTGAACTTTTACTTCATGTTCTATATTATTGATATTTACATAAATACTCTAAGTTTTGACTACTTAAATATATTGTAGTTTTCATTTTTTTAATATATTATACTTAATTCATAAATAGAAGTGTCATTTATCCTCTTCTCCTTCCTTCAATTTTTTTTCTCTTCTCCAAATTCACAAGAAAATATTATCATATCCAAATCAAGTAACAAAAGGAAATAAGAAAATTAGAAAAGTAGACTAATAAACATTATATCAATAAAAAATAGGGCTAGAATACATGGTCAATCTAAGACTTATAAATGAAAATAGAAACTTACTAAACAATTGTAAGTTTGTAACTAATTAACCAATTTATTCATTAAATTTTTTTCATTAATATAATGAGTGAGTAAATTATCATAGCTAAAGAATGTGAAAAATAGTAGTTCAAAGGTTGGTATGACAAAGTCTTTATAAAAATATAATAAGACATTAGTAATTAATTAAAATATAACTAATGAATTTATTAATATAATTATTTTAATTTGTAACTTACAACCTTTCATTAAACTTTGTTCAAATGTTATTAATAATTTAAGAAATATAATTATTTTTTGGCTACATATATTATTTGAGTGATCATTTTATTTTCTTCATTTATAACATTTTTCTACAAAAAATTATTTTGTCCTTCGATATTTTATTTTACATAATATTAAAATATCTAAGTTGCAAAGTTCATGAGAAAAATATTATTATTTAATGAACTCTAACATTTTTGTGTTCTATATTTTTCAAAAGTATATAAACATGATAAATAGATAAAATATACTAAAAATATAAGTGTGCAAATAAAAACAGATTTTTTTTATAAAAAGAAAATAAATATAGATGATAATAATTATCACTATGTTCATACAAACTAAATTGAAAAATTAATATAATTCATTCAAATTTATATTTATTAATTGTTGAATTTTATCCAAACTATTTGGTCGATCTAAAAGGAACTTGAGTCTCTATCATGTCATAGAAACGAAAGAATAGCCAAGAGATGAAGAGTAAAAAACAGAAGAAAAATTATAATACCAGATTGAATAGCTACCATCGAATAGTTTCTTAGTGTGATGATGAACAACCATTTTTCATAAACTTCTTCTTGAGCAACAGTGATGCAACCAAATTAAAATAAAATTGTCATTTATATTCTTTTCTTAATTCACATACACATTAAGAAATAAAATAAAACATGAAAGAAAGTCGGAAAAATAGACTAACAAATATCATATAAATAAATAAAAAGTAGAGCTTAAATATTTGACCAATCAAAGAGTAACTTGACTCCCAGTCATGTCATAGAAACCAATTGATAATCAAGAGATGAAGAGTAGAAGTGAGTAGAAAAACAATAATACAAAACTGAAGATGTTCTATCCAATTATTGCTTGAAAGTGACGATGAACAAAATCCAAAATTTGGTGCAAAAAATCACTTATTTATATACACAATCTTTTTCAATGTAGGACAAACAATCTCATTAGTAGAAACTAAAAATATTGAGATCATATTAGTTGTTTGTATATATAACGAATGAGTAAATGTTTGTAGTTAAGAAATATAAGTTATGGAATACAAAAAAAAATAGTAGTTCAAAGGTTAATAATAATAATAATAATAATAATAATAATAATAATGTAATAAAAATGAATGCATTGGAGTTTATGATTCATAAACACATAAAGAATATATGAAACTTTTTTAGATGTGCCACATCATCACAATTCTACCTCATGGGTAGCTCAAGTTTCCTTGTTTTAGCATAGAGTAAGATGGTTTTTTTTAAAGATGCCACATCATCACAATGGAAAGCCTAAGAATAGTTCAAATTTCTAATTCAAAAATATATAGATAGATGAGTATGTCTTGGAGGCATACAACAAGTCAAATGCATAATCAATGGCTCAATAAAAGGCATCGCCCTAAATTTTCATTTGTATGCCAGTTTTGCTATATCATTTAACTTAATAATTTCTATTGATTAATTTTTCCTTCTATAATAATCAACTGGTCAATAGGGGTGGGCATGGTTCGGTTAACCATATTAACTGAACCGAACCAAACCTAAGTGTTGAAATGGTTCGGAATAACCGAACCGAACCGTTTAAGGTTTGGAACTAACCGAACTGAACCAAAGTTATGGTTCAGTTAACCGTTTGCTTGCCTATTAACCGAACCAAACCGAACCAAAACCAAAATTTTGAACCGAAATGTATTTTTTTTATCCTTTTGCTAATATAATTGTGTTTTTTTGTCCTTTTTAAATTTAATTACAGGGCATTCGAAACACTATTGTTATATTAAGTATAATCCATCGATAATAAATAGTATTTTGTGTGATAAGCATATAGGCTGATGAACTCATTTACGAAAACTACAAGTTTCAGAATGTTATACATAATACATATAAGTTATACAATCAGGTCAAAGTTAATTTTGTAGGAATTATAAATCATCTAAGCTTGAACAAATAAAGCTAGAAACTCAAAAAGTTGTTGTCACATAAAGCCCGCTACTATGTAATTTTATATGATAGTCAGAAAATTCATATCTACGGATTATCCCCTGAGATCAACTACCTTCTGCAGAAAAGCATGAAGCTACAAGCTTCACTTACCTTACATCATAATTCATAGCAGGACATGCCACAAAATGTTATTTGTTGACACATATGTTGGTGTTTTTTTAAAATGATTTAGCCAAATAAAACTAGAGAAAAAGAGACATCCTGCATCCTAAAAAACAGTATAGAAACTCAAACTGAAATCAACACTTGAAGCAAAACACATGAAATCATAGGCTTTGTGTCAGCACTTGAAGCAAAACACATGACATCCTGCATCCTTTATTAACAAGAGGTGTTGTGTAAGTGTGTTATATGGTTATGGTTCGGTTCGGATAACTGTGGTTATTAATGGTTCAGTTCTGTTAATTAACTGTTTTCAAAATAATGGTTCAGTTCAAAAATTTGTGAAATGGTTCAGTTAATTTTGATATGGTTCGGTTCGGTTCGGTTATTGGTTAATTTTGCCCACCCCTACTGGTCAATATACTATGGTTCCCACAAGGTTACCTTATTTTGTTTAAAATATTTTTCTCACGCAAAGCCAAATTTAATTCATTCACTTCTCATTTAAGGAAATCAATAGTTCAATAAATAGGAGTGGTTTGGAGTCAGTTTTATTCCATCCAAAACAATATCCATCCACAAGAGGAAAATAAAATACTTATACATAGTTCATACTTACACTATGGCAAAATTTACTGCTTCAGTTGTTTTGGTTCTTCTTGTTGGGGCGATTTTGAATGGCTATAGTGCTGAGAGTGCAGGAAGAGGTAATCAACTCGAAAAAGGTGACCATGTTTATGAATCCCAAAAGGTGTTCTCGCCACCGATGCCAGGTTGTTCGTTGTGGCATAACATCTGTTTATTTTTTTCCTGACGATTGTCCTCCAGGCTACCATCAGCACTGTCCTCAACCTAATAAGAAAGCCTTCCGTGATGAGAGATTGTGGCCATGGTTTATGTGTTATTGATACCTATCTATATCTATCAGTTTGTTGTGGGTGTGAAAGTGCTGTGGTATCAAAATTTATATTTAAATAACCTTTATGGGGCTTTATTGATTGTGCACTTGTGCCTTAGCTAGACATAGCAAGCTACTTGCGTATGTCCAGTAAAGGAGATATATATAGTATTTTTCTGCTATGCATTTGTATTATTGTGGCATGTTAAAGAGAAATAAAATATTAAACGAGTTCATAAATTAAGACAGAGTTCATATAAAAATTGCCTGCATGTCTTTTGCTGCTTGATTTATGTATTTGTTCCAAAGCTGTTAGCTTAGCATTTACAAATCGTAGATGATATTTCATTGTTCTTTCTGACCAGTTGTTATTGACGAACTACTTTATGCAAGATAAAAACCAATGTGGCTAGACAAGCATATAGCATCTAATCCAGTTAGAGGCATATTAACTCACCCAAAAATGATAAGGTGTTAAGCTGTATAGACTACAATTACAAAGATAAAAATATTAAGATATATAAAAACAGAAAATGAGTGAAATAAGTGTGGTGATAAAAGAGTAGATGAGACAATTGAGCGATATGAGAGAAAACAAACATGATGAAATAAGAATTCAAAATCATTTCCAGAACTACAGCAGAGAAGAGAAGAAAGAAACGAAAGCTTAATTAAACAAGAGCACACAAAATAATGTAAAGTGTATACATACCAAATAACTCTTCATATGTTACTTTGAGTGAATAGTTAATTTAGTATCATTGTTCGGATTATTAGACATTTTAGTCCTTGAAATTTACATATTTTTCATTTTAGTCTCTGAGATGGAATATTCTTAATCAAACTAGTTTTCTTTTTAGATAATTTCATTAACTAAATTGATCAATTAAAATGACTAATATGATGGAGGATTATCAATTTTATTATCATTTTGATATTTTATTAATTTTTGTGACTAAATTATACCATCCATAAAAATTTAAGGATTTAAGTTCTAAAATATGATTTACTCCACGACATGGTATTCAAAAGTGGTAGATGTTTGAGTCACTTAACCATTTGGTCAGAGATTTGATCCTTAGCCAATGTCTATAGAAGAACATATATTGAGAGAGATTATTCTTTAAATGGATATTAATCACCTCGGGGTACAATCTTGTAAGCCTTTATCTATATCTAAACTTACGAATGAATTATGAATTTCTAAATCTCAATGTTACTTGGAATGGGTGTTCATGAGATGAGGTATTTGTTCAACTCGATGACTTAAATCAACCCAAACATGTATTTACTGGAATCCATTTAAGTTCGGGTCTAACCTAAACCAAAGCCTCATTCAAACTCAGAGTGGTTTGGTTCGAATAAGGAGTTTATGTTTTCAAACATGTGAACTTGGCCTATTGAAAAAATTTGTGGTTTTTATATTATTTTTGTTAATGTATATCATTTATTTTGATCATCAGTGATTTAGGTGAACCCTTACTTTTGTTGTTTTGCTCGTCATCGAGTTAGATTAGTTTGGAGTTGGTAAAAAAATACTGATTTTAAATCCAACTCAAACCAATAAAATTTGATTAAATCGGATAACGAGTTTAACCAAAGCTGATCCACCACATCATAAAATCCGCAAACAACTAGTCGGCAACCTCTTTAAAGTTGGTGGGATGTAACCCTCACAAACTGCACAGGTATATGCAGATTGAAATGAAATTCACATGTGTTTCTTGTGTCTGAGACCATCACAATACTTAGCATCTTTTATTTTTCTTTTCTTGAACCATATTTCTTTTAGTTCCTATATATGTCACAATATGCTCCGGGAAGCTTTAGTGTATCAGGCTGCCCACATGTCCTTCATTTCTTCACAAATTAGGAGTGGGGAAATTGGTGTAACTCAAAAATTACTAATATGTCATTTGCATTTTAATTTGTGTATTTGTTCCAAAGTTGTTTGCCTAGAATATAATATACAAATTTCAATAGCTCTTAAGTACTTCATTATTCTTTCTGTCCATTTCTTATTAACCAACTACTTTAAGCAAGATAAGGACCATGGGAGTAAATGGGGATAGACATGTTTATCTACCATCTTATTTGTAATTTAGATAGTTAAAACCACCAATTCACTCTATATAATATAATCTCTTTTGAAAATGAGTAGAGGTGTAAAGAATTTAAGAGAATACCACACAAGAAACATAGAAAATTTGTTCACCAAATAAAAAATACGACAAACATAGAAATCATAACATTCCTTGCTCAAGAGTCAAGAGTTCATTGAGCAGAGGTTTCTTCAAACTTGGACTAGGACACTATTCCCTTATCTTAAATTTTATATTTATAAAAGAAAGCCACAACATTATTACAGAAAGAGCAAAAACCATAAAACATAGAAAAGCAAAAAAAATCTCTTTCCAGACTTTATTTAGCACAATCCAGAGCTGAAATTAATCATCATGGCACAATCTTGTAAGCTTTAGTCTTGTCAATCCAACTAATGAACGAATTCTTAGAATTCCTAAATCCCAAGAATCCATGTTCCTTAGCTTTGTTCATAGAATCCAACACACCCTCCAGTCTCAAACTAAAATCTGCAAACCACCAATCTCCAACTTCTTCAAGCTTGCTGTGCAACAATTCATTCTCCCTCACAATCTCTTCCCACACACCACCCTTATCCTTCATCAAATCCGATAACCTCAACTCCGACCCCTCCTCAAATCCATAATCATCGATCTCAAACCGTTCTGCTAACACCTTCCATAAATGTTTCCACTTGAAAACATCACCGTTACTACAGTTGAATGCTTCATTCTTTGCGTTAGGATCCGCTGCACCCCAAATATGTTGTTCGGCTATTAAATTAGCATCTGAAGTAGTAGAATAACACTCCCATGCACCTTTTGAGCCAGGAAACCTTAAAGGAAGACCCTCATGCTTGCAAATTGCGGCGTAAACACAAAGCGTGCCAATGAGGTTCATCATGCTGTAAGGTGAAAATCCAAAGATAGGGTGTGGTCGATTAATGAACCATGTCGTTCCTTTTTTCTTACCCACCTGAACAAATATATTGTTCATTTAATTATATAATAATGTATGTGATATGATACCCCCCTAAAAAAAAATAGATGTGAAACTATTTGCTAAAAAAAATGTATGCGATACTAATTCTTGTTTAAGTGACTAAATATAAGTTCGAAGATTAATTTAACACAGAAAATATTATTCCAAAGAAGGTTAGTAATATATAATTTCAATTTGTTAAAAACATAGTGGAAAAAGGTTAGATTGTATTGATATTTCTATGATCATATGAGTTTAGTATGTGTTTCAAATTCAAAACTAAACTTATTTGTTTAATTTATACAATCTTTTGTTGTGACATTTTTTAAGAAAGTCTAGTTTGCAATAATTTTATGTACCAACCTCTTCTAACAAGATATCCTCTTGTGTGTAATAGAAATTGGGTGTGACAAGGCGTGGCACATCCTCCGTGAAGGGGGACTCATGGGCCTTGATTTTACCGATCGTTTCGAAGGATCCTAGGTAGTGCTTAGTTCCTGTTTGAAGGGAAACATGGCAAAGATTCAGAGTATTTGGGACGAGGGCTCGAAGGACGTTCCTTAACATTGAACCGTTAACTTCGCAGTTTTGAGCCTCTGTGGGCATGCTGGTCCACGAGACATAGAAAATATGTGTCACATCAGTTAAGGGCACGAGCTTCAGTTCGACGTCTTTTTGGTCGGAGACATCGCATTGAATGTAGTGAACATACTTGTCAGCGTTCCACGTTGGTTGTGGACGGCGAGCCACACCATAAACCTTCCATGGACCACCTGGTGTGTCGTCGAGAGGTAGAATCTCTGCTAGGCTATTTCCCACAATTCCTGTCACGCCTATAATCAATGCTACATTTTGGAAGCTTCGCGGTGATTCCTTGAATTCTGTAATCTGCACAGGCACAAGAGAGTGAGTAAAATCTCATTAGTTGAAAATAAAAATTAAAAGGGGGAGGATATTGAAAAACATAGAACAATGGTTAAATAACTTGCTTTGCCAGTGCCAGATGCTTTAGCTAACCACCAGTTCATTTTTTTTGGTTTCAAAGATAGTGTGATGTTGAATTATGATGTTCGTGTAGTATAGGTGACATGCTATTAAAAGCTGTATTGCTTGAGACAATGATTCCCATCAGACAATTGCTTTTCTGACTTTCAATACTTCCTAAAAACACAAGTAAAATACTAAAATACCTACCACTGACTTATAACTAAAAAACACGCCGACAGTTAACCGCCGCTGGATTTTTTAGTCATTTACTTGTGTTACTAAGACACAATGAATGTCAAAAAAGCAATCTTCTTCCCATTATGGTGTGAGTGCCATAAGCCCATGCCATCCTCGTTTTTATTATATTAATATTATTTCGGAAAAGCCGACGAGTGCCCATGGGGCACTCGTAACCTTAAAAGTAAGTCTTTACAAAAGTTTATGTATTCAATGTATCTGAAATTGCGACATTTGACTTTTTTTTATAAGAATCTTTTCTTAATGTAAAATGTTTAAAGAGTGTTTCGGAGACATTCATTAACTAAACACCTATTATTTTCACTATTGCTATTCAGTTTAAGGCCCCTCCTTTCTTCAAAAAAAAGTTTAAGGGTCCCTTACCCTGGTCCAATTGTCCACCCTTACCATTGTACTGGCTCAAAAAGATCCACATCCACTTTATTATCTGCACAAAAAACAACCACGTCTACTTTATTTCAAAATAAAATGAACCACATCCATAGCAAAAACTATCACTTTAATCTCTCACATATATTAAATAACAAATTAGTCTTTTTAATTAATAAACATCATTCAATTTTGTTCCTCCCTCAAAATATCTCTATAGTAGCAATCTTACTGACTAATGAAAGACATACATATCCACTTGAATAGTCTTTTGCAACATCTTTTAAAATATAGTGTTAAACTTAGAAAGAAAGAAAAAATTAAATTGGTTGATGTTGTCAAATTTAAAGGTCTAAATTGCTATTTCACAAATTTGAGGGACTAACACCTCTGGACTGAAACTTCATATTATTGTCCTTTTAGAATAAAAATTAATTACAAAAAATAGTGGATTGCGTAGGTTTTTTTAGCCTTCATATAGTGGGTTATTCCCTTGAAAAAATTCCATAAAACAAACTACAACATTATTACAAAAGAGCAAACACCAAGAAAATAGAACAGTGAATAATAACTCCTACCACCCCATCATGGGACTTATTTACTGCATTAATACGGTGAAGCAAGGAGAAGACCAAGGCTATATTTTGGACTTAGATTCTTTATTTTTAGATGCATTAGACAGTAACACTTTAACCTTATATCTGACTTAGTTTAAATATTTGCTTTGTGAGAGTGTGGTTGTACTTAGAGCTGTCAAATGGGTCGGTTCGACCCAACCCACCTGTACTTAGAGTTGTCAAATAGGCGGGCCAGCTCAGCCCGCCTCGGCCCGGTGGCCAGCTCATATAAATGGGTCGGTCCACTTGATTCATCGGTTATCAAAATTGAGCTCAGCCCAATTAGTATTGGGCTACACGGCCCGATGGGCCATCCCGACACATATTTTAAAATGTACTTTTTTTATAAATAAAAAGAAAATCAATGCAATGAACAATAAAGCTATGTACCACATATTTTTTTAATAAATAAAACATATTACATAAATTATTATTAATCAAATAAATCACATGTCTTCATAAACTTGGTTAAATGATATATAAAACATCTATTAAATCAACATCCATAAGGATAAATAACACAAAAGAATCAATGCAAAAGTAGAGTATTTATTACAACTCACAAAGTGAACCTCGAAGACAACAAAATTCAATATTATATAATAAAATAATTCAGTCTTACCTAATAAAATTATTTTATAAACTATTTATTTTTTAAAAGGGCCAGCCGCAAGCCCAGTGTTCTAGCCCAGACCAGCCCATGTAAAATGCAGGCCCAATGAGCTGACCCAAAAAGATAGGGTCGTTTTTTGCATGCTTTTTTTACGACTCGACCCACACAAAAATAGAGGGCCGAAGGACCGGCCCGGTGGACTTGGCCCATTTGACAGCTCGTTGTACTAGGGCATTGAGGTGAGAGTGAGAGAAGTCTATGTGTTGTAAAAAAATTCACATAGTAATAATTCTCTGGTTGTCGGTTTAGACGACAGTGGTGGTTTTTCTTCGGTTTTGGAGTTTCCACGTTATATTCTTGTGTTCCGATTGTGTTTATTTTTCTTCTTCAATTATGTTATTTCCTAACAAGCACCTCATTGTCAATATTTGGTCAAAGTCTGACTTGAGGACTATGAATTCAGAAAGGGGGCAAAGTAGGGGGCTGAAATCGCACATTTGAAACTAAGGAGTTAAAATCACACAAATGATAAACCATGAGGGTTGGAAACTGCAATTAAGCTTTTATTTAATTAGTATTATATCATTTATTTTACTCATCGGTGAATTGAGTGAACCCATAATATGCTTTTGTTGTTTTGCTCATCTTCGAGTTAGATTAATTTGGAGTTGATTGAAATATATTGTTTTTCAACCCAACTAAAACCAATAAAATTTGATTAAATCGGATAACTACTTTAACCAAAACCAAACCACGTCATCGTACAATCCGCAAACCAATAGTCCTCAACCTATTCAAGTTTAGTGGGATTTAACCCATTAACCCTCACAATCTCCTCCTGTACCCCCACCTTTATCCTTCAAAATATTTTTCCATACGAAAAAAAGAAAGAAACAACAAATTAATAATTCCATTCACACACTCACTTGCAACAAATTAAGAATGCAAGTCTATATGACTTGAAAATATATCAGTGCAGAAATAGAATCATCAACCACTTCAATGTGGCTTGGAGGCATGCAGCAAGCGAAGACAAAATGCATAATTAATGAGTCAAAAAAAGCTATCACCCTAAAATTTCATTTGTTAGCCAGTTTTGCTATATCATTTAATTAATTCACTTGTGTTAATTAATTATTCCTATAATAATCAACTGGTCAACCATTACATTAACACCATGGTTCCCACACTGTTACTCTAATTTTGTGAAAATATTTTTCTCATGACAAGGCAAAGTTAATTCATTCACTTCTCATTTAAGGAAATCATGTAGTTATATAAATTGGAGTGGTTTGGAGACAAGTTTATTGCATTGCAAAACAATATCAATCAACAAGAGGAAAATAAAATACTCATTCATACTTGGACTATGGCAAAATCGACTGCTTCACTTCTTTTGGTTCTCCTTGTCGTGGCGATTTTGAATGGCTATAGTGCTGAGGGTGCAGGAAGAGGTAATCAACTCGAAAAAGATGACCATGTTTACGAATCTCAAAAGTTGATTTCGGCTGAGCCTCCAGGTCCAGATTGTTCATGGTTGTATAATTTGTGTATGAATGATCCTAACTGGTGTCCCTACTACAGTAGTGTGTGTCCTCTCCCTCCTCTGTCTAGCAAAGATCTTCAATCCACCGCAACTAAAAATGGTAATCCTACAATTGAAATCCTTCCATGATGAGAGATTGTGGCCATGGTTTGTGTGTTATTGATATATTTATATCTATATGTATCATTTTGTGAGTGTGTTTGAAAGTATTATATATGATATAAAAATTATATAGTTAAATAACTCTACCGGCCTTTACTGGTTGTACCTTAGCTAAGATATATATATATATATATATGCTATGCATTTTGTACTATTGTGCCATGTTATATGGTTATATTATATATATATATATATATATACAGATTGAAATAAAATTCACATGTGTGTCTCGGAGCATCACAATGTACTTATAGCAAAATTGTTTATTTTTTTCTTAAAGCATATTTATTTTAGTTCGTATATATGCCTCTCGTATCTCTACCTATTAGAGAGGGAAAAAGATAAAATAAGACGAGTTAATAAATCAAGGCAGTGTTCACATAAAAATTGCTAAATCTCATTTGCAGTTGGATCTGGGTATTTGTTTCAAAGTTGTTAGTCTATCATATCATATCATATTCATATAATGTACAAATTTCAGTAGCTCTCTCTTAAGTATTTCTGTTTCTTTCTGCCCCCATTTGTTATTAACGAACAACTTTAAACAAGATAAGCACCATTGGAATAAATGGGGTATCTAATATATAGTTTAAGATGGTTAAGACTACCAATTCACATGCATAACATAAACTCAAATCATTTGAAAATGAGCAGAGGGGTCAATGAGTCGTAAAGAAGTTAAATAAATTAAGAAATAGTGAAAGTGGATTTTTTATTTTTATTTTACCAATAAGTGATAAGAACATATAGTCTTGTCATGACCTCAATTATGTGAGAAATGTAAAAGGAGGATATCAAATTAATAAGATAGAAAAGAAATATAAAAATAATTAACTACAATATGTTAGTATACATAATAACACACATAGAAACTACAAATATTTTACTCAAGTGTTTATTGACCACAGCATTCCTCATCTTAAACACCATAAACTTAGAAAAGTAAAATACAGTAACTCTTCTTACCCACTTCCCACTTTATTTAGAGAAATGATATTTGTACATCTACTTTTTGACAACTTTTAAACAATTTTCTCTCTCATACTCACATGTGTTTTTATTCTCTATCTTCTTCTTTCTCTTTCCATTGTTTTTGTCCAATAAAAAAAGGAGAAAAATAGTTGTCACGTAAAAGATTGATTGTACAAATATCACTCGAGCATTCTCCTTTGTTTACCACAACAAAAAGCTTATGACAATTCAAAGTCCAAACTATCATGGCACGATCTTGTAAGCTTTAGTCTTGTCAATCCAACTAATGAAGGAATTCTTAGAATTCCGAAATCCTAAGAATCCATGTTCCTTAGCCTTGTTCATACTATCCAACACACCTTCCACTCTCAACATAAAATCAGCAAACCACCAATCTCCAACCTCTTCAAGCTTTGTGTGCAATAATCCATTTTCCCTCACAATTTCTTCCCACACACCACCCTTATTCTTCATCATCTCCGACAACCTCAACTCCGACCCCTCCTCAAATCCATAATCATCGATCTCAAACTGTTCCGCTAAGACCTTCCACAAATGTTTCCACTTGAAAACATCACCATTGCTGCAGTTGAAGGCTTCATTCTTTGCATTAGGATCAACCGCACCCCAAATATGTTGTTCAGCTATTAAATTAGCATCTGAAGCGGTAGAATAACACTCCCATGCACCTTTTGTTCCTGGAAACCTTAAAGGAAGACCCTCATGCTTGCAAATTGTGGCATAAACACAAAGCGTGCCAATGAGGTTCATCATGCTATAAGGTGAAAATCCAAAGATAACTTGTGGTCGATTGATGAACCATGTCGTTCCTTTTTTCTTACCCACCTGAATAAAATAGTTGAACAAATAGTTGATTTAACTATATAACAATATAATGCCAGTTATATTAATTGTTGTCCCTATGACTAAATATAAGCTCCAAGATTAATTTAACCAAGCAAATATTATTCCAAGCCTATTGTATAATTTCAATAAGTTAAAAACAGATTGGAAAAAGGTTTAATTGATTTGAGATTTCAACTATTTGTTTAGTATAGTTTGTCTTTTAAATTCAATACTAAACTTGATCTGTTTGCTTGATATAATCTTTTGTCTTAGAACTTTATTTTACATAAAGCCTAATTAACTTAGCGTAAAATCTAGGTTGCGACAACTTAAATAATAATTAATCTTATAGGGCTAATTCAAGAGAATTATATTGGTTAAAGCTCAAAGTATCGCATTGAAAAAATATTGATTTGAAAATTGTTTATAAAGATTGACATATTTTCCCCTGCAAGCCGATTTTATAAGAATGGGTTAGATGTGCTATTAAAATATAATCACTATTATCAGGCATGCCTAATACTTTATTAACAAAATTCCCACAAAAAAATGTATTTAACAAAGATAATTTAATGGAAAGAATAATAGCATTAATTCTAAAACACATGATGTGTAATTCTAAGAGCAGCTTTGGCCCTAGTTGCTTAAACATAAACAACTTTGCTTATTTTTTGGGTGTTGGGGCTTGATTACTTAGCATAGTTAATTGCTTAAAATTAAGCAATGTACTTTATTTCAGCAACATACAAAGAAGATTCCATATTATTAGGAAAACAAAATTTTCAAGTTCAATGTCATCTAAAATGAAAGAAAAAAAGTGGACAAATGTGAGCTTCTTAGGTATTTTGTATATTACCATTGAAATAAAAGGCTAATGAATTATTTAAGGATTGTTTATGGATGATGTGAAATTGTAAGTCTTATCCACTTAGTTGGATAAAACACAGTTGTTGTTGTTGTTATTGCATACAATTATAACCGAGAATAATGTGTAATGAACTAACCTCTTCGAACATGATATCCTCTAATGTGTAATAGAAATTGGGTGTATCGAGGCGTGGCACATCCTCTATGAAGGGGGACTCGTGAGGTTTGATCTTACCGATCATTTCAAAGGGTCCTACATAGTGCTTGGCACCAGTCTGAAGAGACACATGGCAAAGATTTGGAGCATTTGGGATTAGGGCTTGAAGGACGTTCCTCAACATGGCACCATTCGCCTCACAATTTTGAGCCTCCGTGGGTCTGCTGGTCCACGAGACATAGAAGATATGGGTCACGTCTGTTAAAGGGGATAGCTTCAATTCAACATCGTTTTGGTTGGAGACATCGCACTGAATATAGTGAACAGGGTTATCAACATTCCACATTAGTCGTGGACGGCGAGCCACACCATAAACCTTCCATAGACCACCTGGTGTGTCTTTGAGAGGTAGGATCTCTGCTAGACTATTTCCGACTATTCCCGTCACGCCTATAATCAATGCTACATTTTGGAAGTTTTGTGGTGCTTCCTCGAATTTTTTGATCTGTTCATGCATGAGTGAATGAATTCACATTGGTTGAAAAGAAAAATTAATAAAGGAAATTTGTGAAACAATGGAGCTACGGGTAAGCATGGCTCAAAGATTTTGTAAAAATCACGGATGGTCTAACTCAATCCTTGTAAAATTAATTTGTAAGCGTAAAATGTATTAGACATAACTCATTTACAAAAAATAGTTTGTAAGATGATGAATGACTAATAAATCATATTATATCATACCACTTCTTTTTTTGTTGTGGGAATATATCATACCACTTGTAAATATATTTTTCATACCTAATCTCAAAGAATGTGGAACTTTTTAACATAAGTCATCAACTTGATCAAAACAAAAAAGAAGAACAACATCCATCACCAATGGAGGTAGAATTTTTTTTTTAACTATAAATAGTATATAAAATTAAATCACATTAATATTGTTGACAACAACTTAATATATAATTTAAGTTTAACCCCCCCATTTTTGTATAAAAAAAAAAGAAAAAAAAAAGAGTTTAACCCCACATTGATTCTATAATTGTTTAGACGCGGCTTTAACACTCGTAGATTTTTCATTATTATTTGTTAAGGCACAAATGATATATCAATTTTTTTT
>Ga0228710_1003475_pt1 | contig 25070 bp, 14 predicted proteins | sample MedpolnodulmetaG_FD_177995 | JGI IMG/M metagenome (GOLD analysis project Ga0228710, IMG submission 177995) | Root nodule microbial communities from Medicago polymorpha collected in Santa Monica, California, United States - pink nodules | ecosystem: Host-associated > Plants > Roots > Nodule...
CATCTGCAGAATTTTGGTGAGTTAGATGTGATACAGATGGGAGAAATATAGACAGGATTCTGTGTGTAAATATGTAGGTGTTCTCATTTTTAACTTCATTAAATCTAGACCATTAATTAAATCTTACCGTATATCTTTCATGGTCCACCGGTGAGGGACTTAAATGAGCCCTTACCCTAGAATCCACCCCAAAATGTAAACTTCAAATTATTTAGGGAACCATTTATGCAATTAAATCTTTATTTTATCTTTTATGCTAAAACTAGCGTGACGAACACTAACTTATTCAAATATAATTTTTGTCAAAAGAGTTTAAGCTTTTAAATCTAGTTTTAAATCAAAACCCCCCTTCGGATCAGGGCCTAGTAAAAGAGTTTATTGATAATTGGCGGATTTAGTGGTATATGTACTTTAAATAGATGACTCTCACACAATGAATAAGAGGAGATCAAAATTCCATACCCCGTTATGACAGACATCATTAATGCAGAGATTAGAAACATTTTGTTCTTCATGAACTCTGTCGCAAAAACGGCCATGAGAATGACATTTATCATACCAAAAGGAAATGTTACCTTTACCCACACGCGTAATGAATCTTGGAATGAGAATATTAGCTACTTTGACTATGAACTGAGAATATTAGCTGCTTTAACTATAGATCACCAAGAATATGAGTTCTCTGACCATTCTTTACCTGAAATATGTGAGAGTCATTAATATATTTCTTTTTGATCAATTGGACCTATAGTTTATCTGAATTATAAATAAGCTCACATACATGTTTCCCCCAACAGTCACAATAACATGTCTGGCTCTTATGATAGCAAGGCCACCTCTATGAGGGGGTTGAATAATATTATTCTACTCTATCTAATGCCAAGTATTGCCATTCCAAATAAATTGTATGATACTAGAGTCAATTATCTTATTGCACATATCATCCACCAGCCAACAATTATGCATAATATAAATAGAGAAATGTTAGCGTCACACTCCAATAAGAATTTGCCACATCCCCCACTCTTATTGATCTTTTAACCTGTTAACATGCTGTTCAGGTGGCTAAAAAAAAACAGCAATATTTTTCTCTGCATCTCTCTACCCTCCCTGACCTTCTTTCCATTGCCAAAGGACCTTGTAGTCACCATACGGTTGTGATAGTCTGTCATCGTCATCATACCATTCTCAATTTCAAAACCATCCAATTGTTCTAATTCACTTTCATTCTCAATTTCAATTTCTAACAACCACCCCTCTTCTCAATTTTATGAAAGAAAGATGGGTGGCGCTGAATCTGGTGATGAGGGTGGAAGCAGGAAACTGGAGTTATGGCTCATGGGTATCAAATTGGGAATGATGAGATTTTTCCAGCCTAAAGAATAAGTGCTTCGTCTTCCGAGTTACAACGTCGTCGTCGAATTGGCACTCGATAAAAACCAACGCCACCGATAGTTACAACACCGTTCACCATTGACATGGGTTTTCAAGGTCATGTACACGGCGGAAGCAAATAACAGTGGGTACGGCGGAAGCAAAAAATAGTGTTTTTTTAAAGTGTAGCAACTTGAAGAACCGGTAGATGGTTAATGAAATAAAAAGAGTGTAGCAAATTTTTATTGGAGTGTGTTAGATGGTGCGTTCCTAACATTTCTCATATAAATAGAAATAGTCCAAAGAACTTATTTAGTCAAAGTCACTCTACCTGATTTACTTAATAATCTACTTTTTCAACCTTCCAGCCTCGATTTGATCTTATCAAAGATATAGGAAAAATTTGTGTTGGTAACAATATCCATAAGTAAAACAAAACTAAGATACTAACCAATGGAGTAAGTTTTCTTAAAGTTGATCATACCTTCGAATTTCTCCACTTTTGAGGGAGCCAACTTTTTTTAGAGAAGGAAACTTGGATATATGCACATTGATTTTCATACCTTATGCCTTACAAAAGGCTTAAAGATCCTCATTAACTAACCTAACTTGAAAAACTTTAGCTATGGTAAAAAGTAAGCAATCGTCGACAAAGAAAAGGTGAGAAATAGTAGGCCCATTATTAGTAATCATAATAGGAAGCCATTGATTTACCTCCACCTTTTCGTGAATAAGCAATGTTGATTTATCCATGCAAAGCAAAAACAAGTAAGGAAACATAGGGTCTCCTTGCCTCGACCAATGATTAGGAATAAATTTATCAAGCTACTCATTATTCTATTTCAGAGATAAGAAGGAGGAAATTGTGCAACTCATGGTAAAATTTATAATCTTAGGAGGAAAACTGAATTCAAGTGACCTTCAAAAAGTTCCAATCCACACTTTCGTAAGCCTTTTCAAAATAAATTTTGCACATAAGGAAATCGTACTTACATTTCATGGTATGCATGTAATGAACACTTTTTTGTGCAATCAAGGCATTATCATCAGTACCTTTGTTTGGAAGAAAGTTGTTTTAAAGATGACCAATAAGATTCTCTAATCAGAACCTAATTCTTTGAACCAAAACCTTTGAAATAAGTTAGAAGAACATTGCAAAGGCTAATCGGCCTAAATTCCACCAGAATTTGAGGTTCATCAGCTTTAGGAATTGAAACAATAAGTGTCTCTGCCAAGTAAGGAGTAAAGAAAATAGGTTGGAAGTCATTCGGATCCAGAGCTTTATATGGTGACATAGAATAAATTGCATCTTTCACCTCTCTCTTATACACACGTGATAAAAGATAATCAATAAAAACCCGACTAATATGAGGAATATTCGGAAGTTGAAGACTTTCAGGAGCACATTGGTTATTAGATTGAAACAATTTCTTGAAAAAATTTGAGGCTTCTCTTTTCAACACTTCTTAATTACATTTACACCAAATACATCAATGATAAGATTAGTGATTTTATTCCTCTATCACCTAATCACTGTATGATAAAAAAAAAATTGGTATTACGATTACCAAATTTAATCCAAATCTCCTTGGATTTTTGGAACCATAAAATTCCATCCTCTTCTAGACCGGTGGAATATTGATGTTGGAGATCTTTCTCAAGTCGAATAAAATATGAAGAAGGACATACATCCAATTGTCTATGAACACAATTAATTATACCCTCAATTTCACTCTTCATCTTAAAAATATTTCCAAAAACTTCTTTATCAAAAATAAAAAGACTTATCTTTAATGTACATCAACTTGATAATTGCACTATCAATCCCCATGTTCCAAACATCAACGACTAGATTTTTGTACTCGGGACAGGTTATCCAAGGAACCTAAAAATGAAAAGTTTGGAGCAACGAGTTTTTATGACCACAACTTTACAACTGCAAGACCTTATTTAAAATTGGATGTACAAATATCACTCCTCTTTTTATTTTTTTAAATGGGTGCCCATTTTATTTTTTTTCTTTTATTTTATTTTATTTAAAGCAGTAAAATTAAGAGAGCTAATAGTGCAATATGATTGGGTTATTAAAAAAAAAATCAACTACTCAAGGATTTAAAAATGTATAACCCTCCAATTTCTAAATAAATGATTTTTACAATAAATATTTAACTCATGATCCCAACGTTGTAAAGTTGTGGTCATACGGACCATAGAATTAAAATGTGATTATTTTATTATAATTAAATAGTTAACGGAACCGTACGGGTTTACAGCTTTCTAAATATTGTTCAACATCGCCCCAACGTTGGGATCATGAGTTAGATCTTTATTGTAAAAATTATTTATTTAGCAATTGGAGGGTTATACATTTTTAAATCCTCAAGTAGTTGATTTTTTTTTAATAACCCAATCATATTGCACTATTAGCTCTTAATTTTACTGCTTTCTAAATAAAATAAAATAAAATATAAGAAAAAAAATAAAATGGGCACCCATATCAACTACTTAAGGATTTAAAAATGTATAACCCTCTAATTGCTAAATAAATAATTTTTACAATAAAGATTTCTTGCAGGTTCAGTTTTTAACTTAACAAAAACAACAATTACCTGCTCAAATAGGTTCAGTTTGACAAGGTCCACGTGGCAATTCTCGACATAGAAAGCCTTGATTGCTCATTCAACTGGGATAAGAGGGGAATCAGGGCACCATGACTGAGAACAAGATCACGGCCACTAGGGGAATCACCGGCAACATTTCCCAATGCCCACGCAACCTACAATTTCAGAGTTTTAGTGTTTAGCAAAAAAGAGGACAATCCAGTTCTAATGCAATAACATTTTAGTATAATAAATAAATATACCTGCTCCTGAACATCCTCGCTGGGTGAACTAAGTAGCCTGACAAAGATTGGTATTGCCCCATGATCAATCACCACCTTAATGTTCCCAGAAGTTCCAGATGCTATGTTTGTGAGTGCCCAAGCAGCTTCAAACTAAACAAACAAAGTTGAGATTGAAGAAGACCTTCACGTCGTCGTTTCTTCAAAAGACTCACTTCACGATAGTGTTAGGTGGCATAAATTGAATGCGAGAACGATGTTTTGGAAATTGAAATACAAAACCCTAATTTAGGAAGGGACTGAGAGAGAGAGAGTGCGACAGATAAACGATTGTTCAAGGATCTTAAATAGGTTTGGGTCTTGGCCATAAGGTCTGTCTTGGCCATACAAAATCTAGTATTAACACAGATAAAAAACTTCTTGTAGGTTCAGTTTTAATTTAACAAAAACAACAATTATCTGCTCAAACGGGGGTTGTGGCTTGCCCCTGCAAAAGTTCGATAGGGTCCACGTGGCATTTCTCATAATAGAAAGATCTGCTTGCTTATTCAAATGGGATAGCAGCGGGATCAGGGCACCGTGACTGAGAACAAGATCACGGAACCTAGGGGAATCACCAACAACATTTCCCAAAACTGACACAGCCTATAATTTCAGAATTTTAGTGTTCAGCAAAAAAAAAAATGGAGAATCCAAGTTCTATTGCTATTAGATTTTAGTATAACAAATATACCTTGTTCCGAACATCAACACAAGGTGAACTCAGTAGATTGACGAGTAAAGGTACATCACCATGATCAATTACCACCTTAGTGTTCTCAAAAGTTCCATTTGCTATGTGTGCGAGTATCCAAGCAGCCACAAGCTAAACAAACAAAATCACAGAAACATCGAATCAAAACAACAAAAGGAGGAGTTTCGCCAGACTACATAAATTTCCAATCGAAAAAATTCAAACAAACCTGGTGTCGAGGAAAATTGTCCATAGCTAGAAATTCAACAAGATGAGGAACAACACCATATTGAATAATTGCATCAATTGAAAGATTGGGTCCTACAAAACAAACATAAAAAATTTAACACTTCCGAAAGAAACAAAACAACGTAGTAATACATTAAAAACATGAAAGAAAATCACATTTACCCATCGAAAGAAGCTTCTGGAAATCAAAAGCAACCATTGTAGGAAGACTCTCGAACTGCAACAACAACAACAGAGAAACATGAATAAATCACCGTCAAAGTAGTTTTTATAACTAAAAATCACTGAGCCTAACATCACAAAACAAAACTGAAATCAAATTCAAAAAAACACGTGAACACGATTCAGCACCAGATGGAACCACAAAGGGGGTGGTGGTGATCGATGGTTACCTTGTTGGTCGACAATGGAGGAAGAGTGAAGTGAATTGTCGTTGAAGTTGAAGAAGACCTTCACGTGGTTAAACGGTGATTTGGGAATTGAAACACAAAACCCTAATTTGCAAATGAGAGAGAATTGGGGGACTCTTGAGAGTGTGAGGCAGAGTTGCAATGGTTAAATAGGTTTGGGTGTGTGGGGGTTCTTTTTAGCGTGCGTGTAAAGTTCATGGTTGTGGATCTGGTTTTATGGACTTGGAATAATGGGTCGGGTTGACCCTAATTCTCATAAGGATTTTTTTATTTTATTTTAAATTTTTATAGATGAATCAACATCTGGTCTTTAGAGTTAAAGTTGGAAAGATTGATCATAGGTTGATCGCTCAAGAGGAGCTGAGTTCAGTTCTAGGTGAAAATAATTCTTGTTTTGACTTTACTTACTTTTAAGACAAACTTCAGATTATTATAGTCTCTTTATTGTAGGAACTCAATGGTTAACACAATATATATAAAGGGATAATCGAAGCACACTGTGATGAGATGGTAAGGGAATCTCGTACATCTTAACTAAATTAAAGTTATGAGTTTGAATCTAGCTATTATGAATTATAGGTTCGAATGGATAAGGATGGTAATGATAAAAAAAAAAGCACATAATAATACTCACGAAACAAACACACATTAATAAACATATTGATTTAAAATGAGTAATGACACAATAAAAGACCTTGTTTATTAATTCATAGAACTCCATGAGCTTAGCTCAGTTGGTAGGGATATTGCATATTATATGCAGGGGTCGGGGTTCGAACCCCGGACACCCCACATCTCCACAATTTAATTGTGTGAGCTCTAACCACTAGGCTACTTGACCAAAAAAAGACCTTGTTTATAGATAAAATCGAGCTTACTAACTCTAATTGAATATGTATATTGTAACACCGTCCTTAAGAATGAAACAATATTTATTATTTATAATTTAATAATACTTTATTAATGAATAAAAAAATTAATATACATATGTATATATTTTTGACCAAAACAAACTTAACTTATATCATTAATTAAACAATGTTTAATACAAGAAGGATAAACATAAAAAATATGGTGACCAGCCCAAAAAAAAAAAACTCAGTTTTGGTGTAATATTTTTTGACCAATCAAATGTGTTAATTTCTAAAATTATTAAATACACTTTTATAGCTTCTGTTATTCTCTCACCGTTCCATTTTATATGTCATTTTAGCAAAATTTGTTTGTTCCAAACTATATGTCACTCTATAATATCAAAGAATCATTAATGCTTATTTTCCTATTATGCCCCTTATTATAATATCAAGGAATCATTGATGCTTATTTTTATATTATGCCCCTTATTATTTATTACTTTATACTTTTTCTAATTCTTTTAATTCATGTTTTTCATGCTATTAAAGAACGATATTTTTGTAAAACAACTCACAGTTACTTTTTTCTATACAACATTAACTATATTTCTTAATCTATGTGAATTTGCCGGAATAACAAATAAAGTGGAAAGAAGGGAGTATTTAATAATAAAAATGGAAAGATCTACATGTTAGCGTCTATTTTTATTCTAATCTATATTGTATGTAAAGAAAACAACCCATTTCAGCGTTTTTGGGCTGACTTTTTCTTTCCAAAAATGTTATCAATTTTCAACACAAATAACACATGTAACAAATAGATAAGAATAAATTTAAATATTAAAAAAATATAACAAACACGATAAGAATACATATATGTCTCGTTTTTTTTTCTTTATCATTTAAAAAGTGTAACAAAGTAGATGGATATATTTATACTTACTTTTTCATTATCCCAATTATACCATTAAACAACTTTTTCTATAATAAAGATTGCTGTTGGTGTCATTAAAAAAAGAATTTAGTTTTTTTTTGGTGTTATACTGTTATTGTTATTGAAATAGATAATCATGGTAATCAAAATTTCATAAAAAAAACACCATTAATAATTTTCAAACGTTAGCGCAATAAAATAAGCGAAAAGACGAACACGTGAGTGCCCGTCTTTTCGCTAGTTATATATAAAGGGAATACACTTTATGGTGTGGTTTATTTTTGGACAAAAATATACCTTAAACAAAATTGTCCTTAATTTTTGGAAATAAAATTATTTGATACTTTGTATCGTTAAGATAAATGTTCATTAGAATAGACTAACAGTGTAAAACAACTTTACACCATCAACCAATTAAAATCACTCAATTAGACTCATCATCTTAAATGTTACGAAAAAAATCAAATAAAATCTTTTCCAATAAACATCATATCCCACGTTTCTTAACTTAGGCATTTGATTTAGAAGTTTTCAATGTGCATTTAGAGGCTTTTGCATAATGGAGAGGCTAACAATCAAAATGGTGTGGCATTGAGCAGAATTTTTTGAACATAGACCATCACAATAATGCCAATCTGTGACTACTTCTCCCTATAGTAAACATATTTTTCGCAACTTATATATGGACATACAAACTTCATGATCTCATATCCATACTATTTCCATCCAAGACATTGTAATGTACAAGTTTCTAAGATTCCTTTGTCAAAATTCAATTGTTTTTCTCCTTCTCAACCCTTTTGTTTTAAAAATGAAAACATGTGTGTAAATGTGAACATGTTGTAGCCTTAATCTACGATCACTTCATATCACTATTATGATTATTACTTATGAATTATGATTTTGACAACTCATGTAGTCTCAATTCATATTTAATTTGATGGAAGAAGGGATTGAAATTTGACTATTTTAGGAAGAGTTTACTACATTTCCTTGGCAACGATAATTTGAGCTCCAAAACCTTCCAACTCACAATACATAGCCTATAAGTAGTGATTCGGCTACAAAATTCTGATTATCGTTCAAAATCTAAAGTATGAAACAAAGTCATAGTGAAAATTGCTAAACAGAATGGGAAGAAAATCAGCGTATATATGCCCAATCTGCATCCAAACTATGTCTTTCTCTAAATCATGAAGAGAGAAAGAAATTTAAAAAAAGAAGTTATTGGTTTTAGAGAGAGTGAAAAAACGAATAATATTGATGATTGAGGTGAGAAAGTGAGGCACTGGAGATTAAATGTGGGATATAGCAATTATTGGAAATGATTTTATTTGATTCTTCCTTATTTTAACCCTTCAGATTGTCTAATTTAGTGATTTTAATTGGTTATAGTGTAAAGTTGTTTTACACTTTCTGTCTAATTTAATTAATTTCATTCTATAGTGTTGGTGTCATTAAAAATAAATGAATACTTTAACAAAAAAGCAAAATTATACATAAATATAGTCCTTATAATTTACACACATTAGCGCAATAAAAATTCAAATATAAAATAAGAAATATTAATAAAAATTTCATCAATTTGCAAATATCTTAAGATCTGGAAGGAGGAAGAAATTAGTGGTGGTGGTGGTGTTAGTGACAGCAAGTAGTGGTGGTGTGGTGAGACTCAAGAATGGGGGAGAAGACAGAGGGTATGGTTGTACGTGGGCAAATGTAAATGTTCTCTTTTTAATTCTAATGGATCTAAACCATTAATCTCATGGGATGGTAAAAATTATATGGTCCACCGGTAAGGGACTTTAACGGTTCCCTCACCTTAGACGTCACCTACATTTTGGTTCTATAAATTGTAAAACTCACATTTTGGTCTCCTTGGTTTTGCTCCATCAGTCAAATTGATCTCCTCCGTTAATTTTTTAATGCTTAAATTTTTTGATATGATTTTAACTGTTTGATTGCATGTCCATTATATCTATAGTGAACCTTCATCACCTATTTTTTTTTCTTCTCTCTTCTTCCTCCTCAATCTATAAACATTTTTCCAGAATTTATTTTTTTTCATTTCAAAACACAAAATCCAAAGAAACACAACATAACACACAAATTACAACAAGCTTTAAGAAAAATTCACCACCATCATCTCATCACTACACATAAACAACAACCTTCATCACCACCATCATCATCACTACACTCCAGCAAAATAAAAAAACTGGAACAAAATAAAAAATTCTTCAATCATTATTGTTTGTACCACAAGGGCCACTCACAAACAACATCACCTTCATCATCATTTCATCACCAAAAATCAATTTAATGGTTTTAATTTTACCTTTTCTTTCTCCATAAAAACACAAAATCCATCTCAAATCTTCAAAACACGTCCTTCAAACTCAGAATAAACATCAAAACAAATTTTCTTTTCTTATGAATTAGAACAAGATTTTCAATATTTAATCCAATGTTTTCTTTTTCCAAGGATTTCCATATTAATCGAAACACATACACATAGAAATCCAAACATTAGAAAGTCGAAACTCAAAAGAGACCCAGAAAATCAAAACACTAGAAAAAACGAGACATATGAAGGATCTGAGACCCAAAATCGAAACCCAAAACACATACACATATTTTTGCCATTCAATCATTGATCTGAGAAAACAAGGGTGTATGAAGGTTTCATATTTAATTGGGTTTTCAATTCCGTATGCAATAAACCCATTTTTATGCAATAAACCCATTTATCCCGTTGGATGCGCCACCCACTAAAATGAAATTTCAAGGGCCACTCATTTGGAGCAAAAACAGAAGATGATGAAAATGGGTTAAAACTAAAAGGTGGTTCATCAGTTGAGTTGGCAATGGGTTTCAGAAAATGGGTTGTTCTTAGTGTTGGGTCACTGTGACATCAACATGTGAGAGCTTGAAATTTTCCCTAAAGAAATATTTTTATGGATTGTTTTTTTTTATGAATGTTAATGAAAATGGTGTGAAGATGATGATCGATGAAGAAGAGTGAGGTAGAAGATGAAGAAAGAGAGAATTAATTAGTTGTTGTTTACTCATTGTAAGATAAAATACACCATTTTAGAATAATTAAATGGCCTTCCTTTAAAAAAAATACACCATTTTAGAATACACCATTTTAAAATACACCATTTTAGAAGATCGATGAAATTTAATGGCCCTCCTTTTAAAAAAATTAAATGGTTTAAATTAGAATAATTAATAGGATTTATGGTGGATCACTCTTAAAGTTGGTCCACCATAGATATTTGGGGGTTAAAATTAACGGTTGGGACCTTTTTGACTGACGGAGCAAAATTAAGGGAACCAAAATGTGAGTTTTACAATTTATAGGACTAAAATGTAAACTGCAAATTATTTAGGTGACCGTTTATGCAATTTAGCCTAAAATAAAAAAAGTCATCTCATCTCATGTCATTAGATAAAATTTAATTGATTTTAGGGTAAATCTCACATACATCATGCATGTTCAGGTGGTTAAATTAAAGAGAAAAAAAGAAGATAAAATAGGTTAAATTGTATTTTTTGTCACTTAACTACTAAGGTAGTATCGCTTTGGTCCCTTAATTAAAATTCGATTTATTTTGGTCCCTTAACTTCTCTCCATTATACCTTTTAATTTTTTCCGTTAGTTTTAATTCAAAAACGTTAGGTTTTCTTCATCTTCTTCTCCTCTTTCAACAACAACAATTCAAGAAGAAAATGAAGAAAGACTAACGTTTTTGAATTAAAACCAACGGAAATGACCAAAATATGTAGAGAGAAGTTAAGAGACTAGAATAAATCAAATTTTAATTAAGGTATCAAACCATCCTACCTAAACAAAACAGTTAAGAGACCAATTTAACCAAATAAAATAAAATTGTGGTTCTCTCACTCACGGGCACCGGCCATTGCCTCTGCACCGCTGTGCTGGTTGCTTCGCCTTGTTGAGGTTCGTATGATTTACTTCTTCTTTGTCTTCTCACCTTTTTTTTTATTGTCCCCAAAGTCTAACCTAACTAGTTCGTGGCTACTACTACTTTTTTATTTCTCACCCAATTTTCTTAACCCTACTCCTAATTATTCGATTCAATTCACTTCTCTGCGATCTAATCTTTGTGGTACTGTTTGTGTTTATTCAAACCAATTTTACTTTATTTTTTTCTATTGTTAGATAAAAATATCTTTTAAGTTGCAAATTAAGTTGATTATCCAAACATGGCCTAAGTGTCGTTGATTTGAATTCTGCTGCAGTTCTGTAGAGGAGAATGGAAGAAACTATGTCTAGCTTCTGGGGTCCAGTTACATCTACCAAAGAGTGTTGTGAACAAAATTATGCACATTCAACTTACATTGCTGAACTTTACAACACTATTTCCAACATTCCCGCAATTGTTTTGGCTCTCATTGGTCTTATAAATGCCTTAAGACAGCGATTTGAGAAAAGGTTCAGTGTCCTTCATCTATCGAATATGGCTCTTGCTATTGGGAGTATGTTGTATCATGCTACACTGCAACGTGTGTAAGTATTCGTCTGCGTCTTTTTTTGTGGAATTTGATTTTGGAAATTTTTACTTGCTTTTCTGACTGGCTCTAGTTTAATTATAGTTAGTTTGCATGATACGGAATGAGGTTTACAAAATGTTTTACGTAACTAGAAAACAGCTATGCTATTTAGAGCGAACAATGCCTTCGCGAAAGCATCACGATTGAAAACTGGCCAATCAAAATTAAATGTTTAGTGGAATGCATGGGTGGTGGTTGGAATACAAGGAAGTGTCTTAATTACACGATCACAAAATGCCACGTGTACTCGTGACTTGTGAGACATTCACGTTGATTTCAATTGTGATAAATAGCATTAATCTATACTTAAACACTTCTGAATATAGTAAATATGAACGAAAAAAACGTATGAATCAAGAAAAAGATATTAGAAACATATTCTAGTGTATAATATTCATCAAAAGTATGACAAACCCCAAGAAATATTGTCATAATATTGCCATGGCAGAGTCCAGGATATGGTTTGACCTGTCGTGGTTTTGATGTTAGGACTAGGGAGGGAGCATCACCTCCGCACTTGTAGGAGGTTGATTCCACGGCTTGAGTTTTTACCTCTTATAATAATAGAAACAATATGGGAAAGAGAAGAACAAGTTAGTGAAATAACACAGGTAGAGATTTGGGGAGAAACTTTACTTCTAACCCATCAATAAAAAAAGAGAGGAACAAAAAACAACAGGAGTGATAAAGGAGATGAAAAATTGGGATATATAGCAAAAACAAATAGTTATACTGAACAGACAACAGAGACAGAGAAGGGACAATTTGCCAGAGAGGTTATTTAAGAGAACCAAAGTTCAGGCTTAAAAGGTAGGGAAAGGAGGGTTTGCCGATGGAGGTTGGTGTCTGTTCTGGTTTAGAAGTTCAGGTCTAGAGATGATGGATGGGAAATATCACTCAACTGCTGGAGATGGTGGATATGAAATTCATTCAATTTGCGAAGATTGTTCAAGTGTGATAGTGGTTGCAAACTCCAGGGATTTCATATATCCCTTTGAGAATATAACAATTTATATTTTTCCAAATAAACAACCACAGATTACTATTTCTGCCATGGACCACCGTGACACCATTATTTTTGTGACACTGGAGCACCTAATACACCGCTCCGTCTCTCCTTTTTATTTATTTATTTTGAAGAAATGTACCAAGATGTATAAATACTGTTAGAATGCCAATCACACCTTTCAATGATTGATACAAAAATGATACAACATAGTAGGCTGTTAGCATACCTAGAAAGCACAAATCTGGCACACGATATAGGTAGGATACAATATAGACAAACACAAGAATGTGGTAAATTTCTAAATTTTACAGGGCACAACACAGACTAAATTACATTGTATACGATTGAACATAAACCCCATCTTAAATCAAAAGAAAGAAAGATAGGTGAGCATGAGTCATTTTTGACATTATAAAAATGCTATAACTCATAGTATATAAATGTAAAGAATAAAACAAATGTAAAATGAAGTTCATAGTTTCCAAGTGTTTGTGAAGTGTCCGGCAATTATTATTTTGAAGTGTCCCTGGTTGCTTGTTTGTGGGCATCCATCTTAACATGTAGAGAGATAAAAGAGTAGTGTAACTAGCTATTAATTTTTTAATTTATTTTAGAGACAAAAAGAGTTTGAGGTTTATATGATAGTGACTAGGTATTATGGGGTGTCCAAGGTCTACATCGAGTAGTATAGGATGCTTGGTGGTGTATTTAAGCGGCTTGGTTCTTCCCCCTTGAATTGCTTGGATACATATCAATTGGTATCGGAGTTGGTTATAGGTGGGTCAGACCGAAATATCTACTGATAGATTGACAGTAAAGGTCTAGTAATGTGTCAGAAACTGCAGCCGCCGAGATGTCAGTTATAATTGATGGTGCTATGATAACGACTTGGGTGTTATGGTGTGTCCAAGCCTCACATCAAGTAGTATAGTATGGGATGCTAGGTGGAGTATTCAAGTAGGATAGCAAATTGTTTCATGGTGTGATAAGTACCTATTGTATTTTTAAGTCTATATTCAGGAGTCCTGAAGTTATTCTTCACGTGCAGCTTAGTCTTTGAATTTATTTATTTATTCAAGTTGGTTCTTAAATTTACAAAACCCGCATCATTAAGCTTGGGACTAAAGTGTGAAACAAGCAAGAAGAATTAACATGATACGAATTTGTAAATAGGTGCTATACACTTGAATAATTTATGTAACTAGATGGATACTAATTACAGGGACTACCAGTATGTTTGAAATCACCAAACCATAGTTTGGGCAAAAGCTTTAAAAGACAAGTCTTTCTTTGGTGGTTTGAGGCTACACTTTTTGAACAGAAAACGAGACACACTGATTTTCCTATATATTCACCAAGAAGAATTATAAGTTGCTTTTAAGTGCACGAGAGTGTTCCTTAAAAATTAATCTCCGGCTACATTTGTCTTATGTTGAATAAAGTACTACAAAAGTGCTAGGTTTATGTCCCTAATAAAATTGGGTAGATTATTTAGTTTGTTCATTAATTATTTAATATCTTTTTGTTTTTTGATGACTTTTCATTGTTTAGATGTTGCTTTTAATTTGTAGGCAACAGCAAGGGGACGAAACTCCTATGGTATGGGAGGTGCTGCTGTACATGTACATCCTTTACTCTCCAGATTGGCATTATCGCAGTACAATGCCCATCTTCCTATTTTTGTATGGTGCTGGTTTTGCAATTGCCCATTCAGCGTTTCGTTTTGAACTTGGCTTCAAAGTGCATTATGTCATTCTGTGTCTGCTCTGTACTCCAAGAATGTACAAGTATTACATTCACACCCAAGATGTTTTAGCCAAGCGGCTAGCTAAGCTATTTTTAGGCACTCTTATATTAGGCAGTTTGTTTGGGTTTTGTGATCGTGTTTTCTGCAAGGAGATATCACGTTCGCCTATTAACCCTCAGGGTCATGCCTTGTGGCATGTCTTCATGGGTTTCAATTCCTACTTTGCAAACACATTCTTGATGTTTTGCCGTGCTCAGCAGCGTGGGTGGTCTCCAAAAGTTGTTTATTTAATGGGTGTTCTACCTTATGTGAAGATTGTGAAACCAAAAAGCCAGTAACAAATTTGGTAAAAGAAGGAATTTTCTTTGTCATAATACATTCTAGCTATAGACAAGTTGTTGACAAAATTATTTAATAGGTGTCTTTCTTTTCTTTCTTTTTCACTATATGGTTTTGATTGGCTTTCACTATATGGTTTTGATTGGCTTAGAAACGAATATTTGCATATTTTGTTGTAGAAGTAGGACATGAACCATATTTATCCCAATGGCACCTTTCGAACCTGGACCTTATCTCAAAATTGCAAGCATGAACAAAATTTTGCTTACTAGTTTTTGTTAGGCTCCTGGATGAATTAAGCCGCATACTCTTAGCTGTAATGTCTGGTGTAATCCCCTATACACACAATCGTCCATACTCATAGGACTAGGGCCAGAAAAATTCATTGTTATCTTTGCGATGGATGACATGCCAGGTTTTGTGGTGCTGCTCTAGATGGGAACTGGTGTTCACCCCAAAAATTTCATTGAGCACCAAGTGTGTTTTCGGTGACAAAAATTTGATTTTGAATGAATTGATTATGACTAAAAGTGAGTTGGATGTAAAGTGAGTTATGATTGAATACATTAATGTAAACATGAATTGAACAAAAAAATGGGTCTCTAGGTTATTGTTAATTTTCGGAAGCAACAAAACCGAGCTTCTAAATTAAAGTAGTAGTTTTTCATTGTGGTTTTTGTTGCCATTGTTGTTATAGGACTAAACATAATATCAACTTCTAGTTCGAATCAATTATGAGACAATCAATACTATCTGAGATTAAATGAGGCTAGTTCATTAAGAACTTTGATCAGGTTTAAAATAAGGCCCTCATAAGTGGACGATGAGATTTAATCACTTGGATTAGTTTGTCATTGAGCTAGATATTGAATTTAAAACAAAAAACTATTCCAAAACATCCAAATCAAATATTTCAAAATCAATTATTAATCTATGAAATTAATTTTACCTCCTTATAAATGGAACAAAAATACACTAAAGAAAAATATATTGGGGGTATTAAAAGGGGAGGAATGCTAGGTACACTCTCTTTTTAACACTCTGTCTAACACTCACTATCTTATAGTATGAAATTAATATATGTTTCACCACTTTAAGTGAAACTCATTTCTAAAGTGTGAGACTCATCTTGATTTAAACCAATAAAAAAGTGAATGTTTGGGGAGAGTTGAAAAGATAGTGTTGCTAACACCGCTCTTAGAAGGGTTAATAGGCAAGGTTGTTATTGAAAAGAATATATCCTATAAGGACATTTTAAAAAGATTTTAAAATATAGGAACTGAAATTGAAAATTTGATTAAACTATAGGAAAAGATTAATTTAACCTATATTATTATTACTAACTAGGAGAGCTTTGAAATGTCATGCTGATGCACATGTTGCTGTTGCTTTTACGGGATTTTTATTACGATAAATGATATTTGAACATCTATTTTGTGATAACTTTTGTGACAATTTTATCTCTCATACTCATTATTTTTTTCTTTATCTCTCTATTGCTTTGGTTTTTGTGCAAATACCTACTTTTTCTTTGTAAATCATGGTTGTTCAAATATCACTCCACTTTTATTACCAAACTACCTTAAGGATCAATTTTACTAACAAAGACACAATGGAACAGACTTGAATCAACCATTTTTTTTCCTTGTTAGTAATTGTGTTCTTTTGTGATTTACCACACCCTCATTATTACCACCAAATTTTTGTCAAAATCAGATTCCATCAAACTTAGGATGTGGGATGATGAACCTAACTAGAAACTATGGCTTCTTGTTATCCAAGTGATTAAAAATTGGAAATAACGTTTCTGTTGTCCTCACATTGCAATTCCAAGCGCCACATATCCAAAATAGAATTTTAAAACCATAAGAAAACAAAATAAAAAATTCCAACTGTGTAGTACTTAGAAAAATACAAACACTTGTGATGATATTAACCATGCTTCTATTATGGTCGTGAAGATCCATTTCTTTCTTTAGACTTCTCCGTCTCATAACCATAATGTCATTATATATACAAACCCAAAAGCTATATACTAAATCATGAGTTCATTAAACTCATTATGCTAGCTCTTACTTAATTTCATGATTAATTCTTCTAATAATTTCTTAAATATATTTATCATAATTATAATTATCATAGTTATAATTATGGGTGCAAAGCTATGTACTCTGTCAGGGTCATGCGTCAAGGACTGTATCAAACCCAAACAGAACATAACAAAGTTTACAAAAACTTTCAAAAGGAAGACAGAGAAGAAAACTACCATTGATAAGAATTTGGCTCTAGAAGAAGAATGGATATTAGCTTTTCCAGAGTTGAAACAGTCGAGGAAAAGAGTGCATCCTTGTTCAACACGTTTCCGTGGTGGATCTTTAATAAGTGAATTAGCTCAAGATAGTTTATGCTTATTGGAAAAAACAAAGAACCATCGTGAAAAAGAAGAACTTGTTGATGAAGGATTAACATCAAATTGTTCATTAATTACAAATAACTTATGTGGTAAATCACAGAAGAAGAGAGTTAACTTTAAACTTCCTCACACTGTTATATTTTACAAACCAGAAGAGCCTTATTGCGAAGAAGAAGAAGATGATGAAGAAGAAGCGTCATTGAAGGGTTATTATAATATTAATAGCGAAGAAGACTCGTTTTCTTCGCTCTATTCATTTGAAACCGCAGAGAAACCTAGTTTCAGACTTGCGGTGGATATTCTTCCTTATGTCTTTGTCTCTTCCAAAGTTTCAAATTGATCATAAAATTGTCTTGTATACATATTGCTTTGCTTATTTTTATGTTTGATAAAAAATTTCTATTGGTGCAATAACCGGAACCTTTAATCCGCTATTGATGCGTCATTCATAAATAATATATAAAAAAAATTACTTACACATGAATGGAAGGCACGCAGACAACAAGATGCGTCACTATATCTTTTTGGATTCAAATGTGCATTTCGTTGGTTTTCATTATAAATTGTAGCAAGGATGGATATAGAATTCCAAAAGTGGACTATTTAGTGCCACAAGTTTAATAAGACTAAGCTACCCAGATTAAAGGATGAGATGGTGAAATAGGTTATTTTGACACATAAATTTGAAATCAAAATTTAACAATAATTAAGATTAACATAATATTGAATACATCGTTATTACATTTCGTAGACGGTTAATGAATATAATAAGACATCGCATCTCACATTAACCATTCATTCAACACAATTAATTAAAATTTAGGGTGTAGTTAACAATAATTTTTTGAGTGTCAAATATACATATACATTCATTAACCATTTAAATTGTTTTAAATATATCCAATGATAAATTTAAGCAAAAAATTGTCAAAGAAATTGATGTATTTGATCCAAAGTTTGGGTCAAATACATCAACTTTCTTTAATCAATTTTTACTTATATTCGAAACTTGACACATTATTTTCATGTGCTCGAATATACATGATACCCATGAACCACAATTTATATTCAAACTAACGCACGGTTTGATGCTATATTTTTTGTAATTTGTGCTTTGAAAATATATATCAAAAGTTCTAGCCTAACTATAACATTTACGTATCCAAACAAATATTTGATTTTAAAAAAACAATAAAATAAGATGATGAATTGATTATATTTTAATTTTCAAAACCCTTGCATCAAAATAGAATCTTTTGATGTTATGCGTCTATTGTTTTGTGAAACCATGGAGAAGATCCATTTCCAAATAATAGACTAACCGTCTATGACATGTATACACTAATTGATAATAGGGTTAATATGTCTTTACCCCTGTAATTTGGGCGAGTTCCGGTTTACCCCTTGTAAAAAAAAAGTATAGATTTTAACCCTATAATATGAAGATTCTCCACAAAACACCCCTGACCCCATTCAGATGCTGACGTGACACGCCACTGTGTAATTATTTTAATTTTTATTTTTTTTAAAACTTGATACGTGTGTAATGGACACTGACGTGACATGCCACTGTATACTTATTTTAATTTTAATTTTTTTAAAACCTGACATGTGTGTAATGGTTTAAAAAGATAAAAAAAACTGAAAATTAATTTTCAAAAATTTAAAAACAAGAAGAAAAAAAATCAATTTTTTTAAAAAAAAGCGAAAAAAAATTGGATTTTTTTCAAAAAAATATTTTTTTTTTTACCAAAACATTCAAAAATTAGCTTATATTATTTTTTTCGAATATTTTTAAAATTTTAATTTAATTTCGATTATTTTAAAAAAATTTCCAAACATTCGAAATATAGTAAGAATAACACACGTAACAAATAGATAAGAATAAATTTAAATATTAAAAAATATTCCAGATTTTTTTAATTCTAAATTTTTAAATATTAAAAAATATTCTCAAATCTGTAACACATCGTAAAAAATATTCTGGAATAAAATTTTGAAAAAGAATCTAAATTTTCCTAAATTTTTAAATAAATTTGTATCCATATTTTTAAAAATAAAAATATTTCCAGATTTTTTTTTGTTGAGAACATTTAAAAAAATTCTTTTTCGAAAAAAAAATCTGTTTTAAATTTCAAAAAATATATATTCCAAATTTTCTAAAATAATTTGATTTTTTTTTTAAATATATATTTCAAAATTTTCGAAAATAATTTTAAAAAATTATGGAAAATTTAAAAATTTTGAAATATATATTTTTCGTAAATTATAAATTTTCGAAAAATATATATTTCAAAATTTTAAAAAAATTTGGAAAATATTTTTCATAATAAAAAAAATATCCTGATTTTTTTTTAAAAAAAAAGATAGGCACAAATGCCATGTGTACCTTTAAAAAAATGAAAAACAAAACTAATTATACAGTCAGCACGCCACATAATCAGATATGCACAGTCAGCATGCCACTCAGCTCGCCACGTCAGCAATTCTGCACAGTCACATGAGTTATGAGCTAAAATCAAAGAATCTTATTTTACAAGGTTGGACTCTAAACTTTTTTTTTACAGGGGGATAAATCGAAACTCGCCCAAATTACAGGAGGTAAAGATATATTAACCCTTGAAAATATTCTTCAATTAATTCTTAGATTCCTTAATACCGGAGAAGGAAGGAAAATTTTCTGCACACCTCCCTCCGTACATGAAAGTAAAATGCAATATGAAAGAGGGATAGACATTGAGGAGAGTGTACACATCAGATTATAATTAAGGTAGCAAAATTTTGTGTTTGTGGACATCATTGTACCGTTAAGAAGATAATTTGAGGGTCTGAATTAATAAATGTAATAGATATGCATGTGAAGTTTGTGGTTAACAAAGTTCAAAATTTTGGCTAATTGAATTAAGTAGATGATTAATGAGTTATGACACATTGTTACATTCATCAATTTGAACATAATTTATCACATATTTATGTTGAATTAACCATTAAATTATTGTCGAATTTTGATGTCAAACTTGTGATCCAAAATATCATTTCCCTTGAAGAATACACATGCATTGCAAGTTTAAATTATTCTTATGTTCCACATCTAAACAAATTTCATCAATATGTCGAAAATAAAATTATTAAGGAAAAGAGAAAGCCCTAAACCAAAAAAAACTACATGTAACAAGATGGATCATCCTTCATGTAGAGAGTGACCACGTTGAACATACATATTCTTTACGAATTGAACAAAGACAATTGATTCTGTTCTTGCCTTCTCAAACACACCACACCTAACAAGAGCCGGCACAAAGAGGCAAATTCCAGTAGACACCACAAAAACCATTGTAAGTATACAAGACACAACCCTTGGCAACAATTCACGTTTCGGTTCAAATACTTTCTTATATGCAATTTGAAGAGCCAAACAAATCCCATGGATGAAGAAAAAACACATTGAATCCCAACATGGTTCCCAAGCTTCCCATGTATCCTTCTTTTCACGTTTTATGTAATAAAATATTAACTCATGCATCAACGCTGAGACTGTAAAAGTTGCCATCACAGCAGGGAGTGGGGCCCATTTTCTTCCGATGAAATGGCTAGAAGCATTCACCATTGGTTCGTATACGGTAGGGTGTAAAATTCGCGTGACCATGATGTTCCACCTTCTTCCCCAAAAGTCTTGCACTGATGTGCTTATGTATGGTTTATTGAAAGGTTGCTCCAACTCTACTAGAAGAAGTTTGCTAGATAATGTACTAATCAATACAAGAAAGATTTCTAATCCCGCATAGAGGTGGAGAGTGTATAAGATCATCAAATTTATTGGATGAAAATTTTCTTTCTTATCATATAGATGAATAAAATAATAAGAGAAAATGAAAATGATTACTAACTTACTAGGACAATTTATAGGTGCAACTTTTATTTTAGTTTGGTTTGCATGGTTTGCTAACTTGATGGGAAATGAGGCAATTAGGAGAAAATGAGGGAGAGAGAGTGGAGGGTTGGATGAGAGGGGGCCTTTGGAAAATGCAAAGAGGAAGAGTTTGAAGGTGGAAAGCCAAGAAAGGAGGAATGAAGAAGGGCCTACAAGATGGACGATGGTGAGTCTCATAGGGAGAAGGAGGAGGATGATTATGGGTGGAATTAGGGTTACAAGTCTTACCTTGCCTTTGGGAATCAACTTCCCTATTGTGTAGCTGTAGCAAAATAATATCGTTGCTACACTCCATACCATTATGAAGTTGTTGATTTCTCCTTCTATCATCTTAAAATTTTTATGATGTGTGAAAAATATCAAACACGCTCTCGTATATATTGACCAACTTGTAGATCAATTTGAATCCTCTGCAAGATTAACTTTTGAGTTAACAATTGAAAATCTGATTTTTGTAATTGATCGCTTGACTATATCTTCCAAATATGCGACTCCATGAATTGAACCTAAATTACTTTTCTGAGTAAATTGATGTTGCCAACTCTACCATCATCATATTGGTGACGTGATCTTAGTTTTTAATATGGTTATTTTGCTTGATTGAAACAAAAATGAAATAAGGGTTTTAAGTTATTAATGGCAAATATTAGTTGTTGCTTACTCTTTCATCGTTAAACTGCAATATTTTAAGTTTTTCGATTGACCTACATTTATATACATTTTTATTGGTGACGTGATCTACATTTATATACATTTATATACATCTTTAATATGGTGACGTGGTCTACATCTACATTTATATACATTTTTATTGGTTTTCAATGTGTGCTTTAAAGTATATTATTTGAGTTATTGTTTGATATTAAAAAAAGATTTGAGGTATTGTTTTGTATTAAAAAAATATTTTCGCGTAATTTTAACAAAAATATCCTAAGACTAAAATAGATATTCATTATTATATATTAACTATTCTCAAATGAAAAAAAAAATTACATACTTAAATATAATAAATTTTTTAATGTTAATTTTATAAAATATTTGAACTCATTCAAGAAAATTATTCAAATAACTTATGTATTAAATCATTTAACTTAATTATTAATCCTTCACTTTCTAATTATAAGCAATATTCATTGGCAAACAATTGTCTTAAATATAAGATATTTTTGAAATTATTAGCTTGTACTGTGTTTTTTTTTTAAATCGCCGCGATATCAAACAAACACTGTGTGTATTTACCATTAATATGGTTGACGATGAACCAATCTAATTCCAACATAGTTTGAAACTCGAATCAACAATTAATTTGTTGAACTTGGTTTATAAACTAAACGAGTTACACTTGAGTTGAAAACTAAGTTAACTGAATTTGACATATATATATATATAATTCAACTAGTTTGCTTTAAAGTGTTTGTGGTTGGATATGTAGTTTTTAAATTTTTTTTTTTCTTCATATTTATGCAGGTTTGATATTTATATTAGGTTCTATCTATTTATACACCTTATGTTTTGGAACAACTTTTATACACCTTATGCTTGTACCTAACTCAAGCCAAGTTTTAAGCTTAGTCAATTCTTATAGAGTTGACTTGGGTTGAACTGAGTTTGTCTCGGCTATTTTTCAGCCCAACTTATTACTTTAAATATTGTAAAGTGAAAAATAATAGATTTGTTGTGTATGTGATATCAATTACTCTTCTAACTAACATGTTGTCTTTTTCATACAATTTTGTAAGATAATTTTTACGTACATTTTCAATATTGTTGATTGTTTTTTCTGTATTTACTAGCTATTTTGCTATAAAAGTATACCCATTTTACATGGCATAAATCAAGATGTAAAAAACATAACATAAAAATTGGGGTGAAGAGTTGTTTTTCCGAGTAAAAGGAAAAAGAAATAAAGTTGCAAAGATCTAAATTGTTTCGCATTTATCTTTTAATGGTTAGTTAGGTTCTTACTTGTCCCTCCAAAGTCTAAACTCCAGTCTCCGGAGAGTACCAATCCGTAACGTATACTTCTATTGCGATTTTGCCTGTCTTTTTCATTTTTCTTTATAGGGTTTTGCCATACCACTTCAGTATACAACCACGATACAAGTATATCTTAGCGATCCTCTCAAAAAAAGAAAAAAAAAGTACTATATCTTAGAGATATATATTGGGCTAAGCACAAATTATAAACTTTTTTTTTTTAAATTCGAATCGTTGGGCTATGCTAATTAAGTTGTTGGCCGACAAATAATTTATGAATAAATTATCAATTAGTACTATCTTCAATCTAGAGGCAAAACTATATAATAAATTGTTTAAAGTATATGAAATTTGTTAATTTAGTTTCTAAAGTATATATAAAAATAATGAGCGTTTGATATGGATCTGGTCTAGTGGTGATTCTTGTTATTTTTAATAAATTGTAATAAAATATTTAATCTATTTTTTATTTTTTATTATTGTAAAAATATTTTTTGTACTAAAAATAGTAAAAGTGCATCTTTAGAGATGGACTCATAAAAACCTGTAAATTTAGTCACTCACATCTTACTAGTTGAAATTAAATTGACTAGTTTAGACTATCTCCAAAATTATATACATATAACATAAGTATTTTGTCGTGTATGCTATTAACTTAGGTGTCGTGAGTTTGTTCGTAGATCCACCGTTTACATTTTTAGCTATCTTGATCATGTTATTGCATCTAATGTATTCTATCAATTTGAACGAATGAATATCGTTTTGTTTTTGTCAAAAAAACATAATTGTCCATTCATGTGAGAGATTGACATGCGATAGCTCAATGAGATCCACTAAATCAATGATCTATTTGTTGTGTTTATCTATCATAAATTAACAATAAGTTAGGCTAAGTAAATCATATCATATTTACTCTAAAAGCTAATTAGGTCAAGCAATTGCTTAACCCTAATCACTTGGTTAATTTCCCTCCCAAAACATTAATCCTAGATGTGTCATGCAAGCCATCAGCACATCATTAATTGCTATGTTCAAAGTTTAAAATTTGAATTCCCTCATTTCCCTCCTATATGCACATGACATAACAATAGAGACCTTTGGGTTTCTAACCACCTAACTAAATGCATTAAAACCGAGTTTAAGCTCCCCATGCATACATGATGTCAATGCATTTTGCCCTATATAAATGGATGGCCTGCGCATGCAAAAATGCCTACACCCCTTCATTGTATTTGATTCTAAGTGATCCAAAACTTCAAGTGATCCAAAACTTCAGCCACCATGTTTTACCGTGAATTCAAAACCCTGCTTGCACTCCATTGCTTGAAGGGTGAGCAAACATATTTCATATTTTTTATGCTATGTCTTCTGTTCTTGCACTACTACTCCTTAATTTTTAACCAGCTCTTAAATTTTTGCTATATAATTTTTTGTCTGATTCTCTACTCTTAATTTTTAACCAGCTCCTTTGGACCCTAATCCAACAACTGATGTTGACAAGATCATGAATGAGTAAAAGGCTTCAATACCGTACCATTTGCTGCGAGTTCTATGTCAATGAGGTATACACATGCTTGCATTTTCTTACTGTATTTTTCGTTTCAGCTAAAATTACTAGCATTCTATAGATATATGTTTTTATTTTTATACATTCATCAAGCTCCACATGACCTAAGC
>Ga0228710_1003476_pt1 | contig 25065 bp, 21 predicted proteins | sample MedpolnodulmetaG_FD_177995 | JGI IMG/M metagenome (GOLD analysis project Ga0228710, IMG submission 177995) | Root nodule microbial communities from Medicago polymorpha collected in Santa Monica, California, United States - pink nodules | ecosystem: Host-associated > Plants > Roots > Nodule...
TTTAAATCTTCATATACCTCTAGTAATTTGCCTACTCTCCATAGAGTCTACCCACCTTATTACAAAATCGACGGACCTTCTTCTTTCTACATGCCTAAATCATCTAAGCCAAGTTTTTACCATCCTTTCAGATGTTACTCCAACTCTCTCCAATGTTTTCATTTTTAATTCTACATATCATGTATAATTTTATCACACATCCAATACAATATCATCGTCTCTTCTAGGCTTATTTTATCGACCTTATAGAACAATATATTAAAAAATCTATCCAAATGTATTAAAAATAGCCAATAGACAATCGTTCAAAGATACAATCAAATCAAAGCTATCATAAATAACACAATCAGCCGTTAAAAAACATAGATGAACTAAGAAAAAATTCGAAAAAGTAAATCGTAAGAGGAACTTACTTTCAACAGGTTGAAACCAGACTTTCAACATAATGCTCGATAAAAAACCAATATAGGTCATAATGTACAATTTTAACTACTCTATTATCTCTCTTATTATAGAGAATTACTCGTCGTTGGTCATCGCTTGCCAATATCAATATATCACCATTCTCAAAAACATGCAATGGCAGAAAATAACAATATCCATTATATCCATAGAAAAAATAATTCAGATAGCTAAATTTAAGCAATTTAGTCCATGACTTTTCAACTCTAAATTCCCTCATCTGCCATATAGTAAAATTATATTCCTTTGAACAATAAGTAAAACAAAGACATTCCATCAACACACAAACAATTGGAGCAAAATATGGAACTTCGTCGAAATCTTGAGGGGGCAACAATTGTATGTATGTCTCCTTCCCCAAATCAAGTGAGATAATCACAAATTGCTGAACACTAATATTCTTCCAATCATAAGAATTAGCAATAACATTATTGCGAATGGCAAACCAATTAAAACTATTATTCAAATAGGCACCATATGTGGGCATATGGTAATAACTATAAATATGTGGATGGGTAGGAAAACATTGAATTTTCGTCCAAACATTATAACCCAAAGTGAAAACTCTCACGTCGTTGGGACGAAAGGCAACCACCTTATATTTGCCGCTTAAATTATCATAACCAAATGAGAATTTGAAATCAGGATGTGGTGCCTCATTAGAAAAGGAGGCTAATTTTTCAGAAAAGGACCTCTTAGCAGGGTTCCAGAAAAAGAGAGAGAACTTTGGATACTTGGGGATGTAAGAGTAACCGCGCAAACAGATTAATCCATTGCAGGAACCAATGAGTCGGTAAAATAATCCCCTATTCATTAATCGGTAGTTTGCAGTGGCGAATGGGGTCTTGAATAAACTGTCAATGTGGAAGATTTTGAGTGGGTTATATCCGTATTTAATATCTGGCAAGAGCAGTGCGATGTGTGAGTTTCGTGAAGATTTATTGAGGTGCAATTCGACGAAGAAGGGATCAGAGATAAGGGAATTCCAAGACTTGCTTAAACACTTGAACCTCATGTTAGAACAATCACTCTGTTCTATGTGCAGCGAAAGTGCTTATAAGAATAAGCTGTTTTGAGCAAGATGAATGACTAACAGAAAATTAAGAACTGAAAACTAAAGAAACAATGAATGGGAGAGTTTTTTATTGAATCACATAACTACTACTTTATTTACAATACAAGGAAGTGTATATATACAACTAGATGTTGTAACAAATTCCTCTAACTAACTACACCAGAATCTGTCTTCAGAAGCTTCACTTCAGAAGCTTTACTTTAGACGCACCACTTCAGAAGCTCCACTTCAGACGCTCCACTTCAGACGCACCACTTCAGGAGCTCCACTTCAGACGCTCCACTTCAGAGGCGCTACTTCAGAAGCATTCTTCAGAAGCGCTCTTCAGTTATTGATTACTTATTCTAATACCTCATAAGTGATTTCACGTCAAGAAAGGATAGGACTTCGGTGATGAGTTCATCCGGGAGGGTTATTGGCAAAGGTGCGTCGGGTTCATGGCTTGGCCGGTCATTGATTTTACGCCGCGACATAGATAGACAGATACCCATTGGAGTTGTGAGATGAAGGGAGTGCCGCCCTGGAGTTAACAGCTGATCCCTTAAGCGCGGCAGAAAACCAATTGAAAACACAGTTTAACCGTACACTCTGAAGTAAATATATAAGGCAGCATAACAAATTTGCCTACTTGAATAGAAAAAACATAAAGTAAAGTATCTCTATTTACTATTTTTAACGAAATTTATGTTCTTTTTTTTTTTTTGTTACAATATTCTCTATATATGTTTTTTTTGACTAATTTACAAGTGGAAAGTGTCCATTTATATCTTCACTTTAGTGAGATCTTTCATCAGAACCATATTTTTTTACATGCACAAGACTCCCGTCCGAGATATTAATTAAGGAAATCAAGTCTATTTCAACTCGGACCGGTGTAATATCATCCAATGGCTTGGTAAGTTTAATTAGATCGTAGATAAGGAAAAACTTTAAATTTCTTTGGTCAAGTAGTCTAGTGGTCAAGAAATTCACTTTTAAGATAAATAAGTGAGGTGTCACTTACCAGACGAGTTAAGTTCACGGGAAAAAAACCTTAAATTTAATAACATAAATAGAAAAAGTTACGGTGTATTCCATTTTAAATGAATTGCCGGCTAAAGTATTCAAATGATGTACACTAAAGATATAAAAAAAAAGACTTAATAGCAGTTTTAACCCCCTAACTTTCTCAATGTTGCGATTTTGGCCCCCTAAGAAAAAACTACAAAACTGCCCCCTAAGTTTTGCACCTGTGGCAGTTTTGACCTCCAAGGCCAATTTTGACTCGGTCTACGCTAACGTGGCACCCTAAGTGAGGTGCCACGTGTTATTTTTTTAAATATTTTTTTTGCCTTGGGGGACCAAAACTGCTATAGTTGTAAAACTTAGGGGGCGGTTTTGTAGTTTTTTTCTTAAGGGGCCAAAATCGCAACTTCGTGAAAGTCAGGGGGCGAAAACTGCTATTAAGCCTTAAAAAAATTATGCACTGTAAGTGTAAAATGTTTTACCTCGTCGGCACGTCATAACAATTATGTACATGACTTTAGAGGTGGTTATAATAAAAGTCGAATATTTTAAATGATCTAATGATTGTAATTAATTCGCAATGCAAAATATTTTTACATATACACTGGCTATGAATTAAATTCTATTAAAGCAGAAAAGAACGACTTTTACTCAGTCAAGAGAGCTTACATGCTCTGTGTGGAAGAACCGATAAACACATCACATTTGTGATGTCCAGGCTATTGGTTGGGTATATGGAAGCTAAAGGTACCACCAAAAATCTAGATTTTATATGGCGTATGTGTCGTGGTTGTTCGCCAACTAGAGTCTGGTTACAAGATAGGTGTAAAATCTCCGGTAAATTGTGTTAACTGTAATGATAACACGGAGGACCTAACACAATTTACCAGACAAAGTCAAAAAATCAAACTTAATTACAAAATCTAAAATTAGGCCACCCTAGTTTGTTTTTGATATAACTTTCTCTAATGAACATAGGAACTTCTTGCCAACCATAAACAGAGGTTAAAAATAAGGCTTTGAGTTACAATGCAATTCATGCTTCTAACCATGATCATTACATTATGCCATCTGTTTCTTAAATCCCAACAAACCTTATTTGATTTCTTTGAAGCAAGTGCCACTAAAAACTGAATCTGTTTCAATCCAAATGTTGCACCATTTCACCTGCTTTGCTATTTCAATTGCTCTCATAAATCCAAAAAGTTTTGCCTGATACGAAGTTTTGATTCCAAGAAAGAGCATCTGCATCATGATTCTTGAGAATGTAATCACTAACAGTTGAAACAAACTTTCTTTTGTCACTATCTCCACTCAAGATAAATTTCCCAATGCTTTTCTCCAGATCTTTAAGTAAAGATGTAGGCCAAGAATATACTGAAATGCTATAAGTTAGCATACTTTGAATCACCGACCGTACTAATTGGACTCTGCCAGCAATAGTGAGAAGACTAGCTTTCCAATTGACATTTTAAGCTTTATCTTATCAGTTATAGGTTGAAAGTGACTTAACTTGGGTTACCTTTAAAATTGGAACTCCTAGGTAATTAAATGGAAGAGTATTAGTTCTAAAGTGTAAAATATCAACTATCTGAGCAATTCTATTTTGAGAAATTGAAGAAGATAAAATGGTTAATTTTGTGGTATTGATTACTTGATCTGAGGTTAAGGTATATATCTATTGAACAAATCTTTAAGAGCATTCAAACCTGAACTCTTTCCTTTGCACTAAATCATCATATCAACAACATAAAAGGCTTGTGAAGGTAGATGAGTATTTCTTTGTTCCTTTGATTCTTTCTAACTTTCCTTCTTCCACAAGCTTGGTAATGCTCCTGCTAAGAACATCTTTTATCCGATAAATATATATTACTAGTCTAAAATATGTACGAGTTGCATAAGTATGACGTAGCATGATATGGACCGCATATTAGTAATGCACACCATCAAAAATTGAGTTTATTTGTTCAAATAAATTAGATTTAATTGTATTTAATAAGTTTTTTGAATCAATTGTACTTGTGTCACTTTTTTTCGCGAGGACCGACTTCTTTCGAGGCTAATCTCCTCCCGCTAGAAATGTAATAATACATCAAGAGTCTAATCCCATGGTCCCCTCGGGCCAAATCAGTTCAATTTGTTCTCCTCAGCTGCTCATCGTTTAGGACGGACCACTCTTCCTTCCCTCCGATCATGATCTATTTACTCCCTGTGATATAGCTTATGTTCAATAGGATCAAGACTACTCCAACAATTGAAAATGAAAGCCAAGAAAGAATTGAACCCACTAATGGGCCAGTGCTTGGCGTTTACTCTTATTCAGTTATCTTTCCCCTTACCTTATCAGTAGATCGATTGAGGCCTGACTCTTGGGGTTTCCGACCTTGGTGCTTGAGGGGATAGGCAGCTGGTTGGAAAGAAAGAGAGGAATCGAGATAAAGTGCACTTACCTTTGATGTCACTTTATTCCGACAAAGCACACAAACAATTTGTGAGATGAGCCTGCCAGCTCAGCCTTGGCCTTATGCCTTTTGGCCAGCTCGTCTGTATTTTATTATAAGTCATTTTGACTTTTTAACACATATTAATAAATTAATAAATGTAGTTAATTTTATATTGAGAAAAAAAGACTAAAAGAATAGAAAGAATAACAAGTTAATTTTATATTGAGAAAAAAAGACTAAAAGACTAAAAGAATAGAAAGAAGACTGAGTAATTAATGATAAATAGTATGATAGGAAAACAATCATTAATATTGTAAAGTTACATATAATAAAACTCTATTTTTTTAAATGACCTATAATAAAACACGAAGGGTATGTTAGATGTGAATTTTAGTTAAGAAAAAAAAGTTAGATAAGATTTTTTTCACATAATTAATTAGTTAATCTATGGGTTAATGGTCCTTTACCTCTGTAATATAAGTAATTTTCGGTTTTTCTTATGTAATTTTTTTTTGAATAACCCCTTAATAGGTCATTCAAAAACGAAAATTTCTGCAAAAAAAATGGTTGGTTTTTGAATGATCTATTAGGGGTATTCCAATTTCAAAAAAAAATTTAGAGGAAAAAAATAATCAGAAATGACCTATATTATAGAGGGATAAAACATTATTAATCCTTAATCTATTGAGTAAGGAAGATTGTCGTGGTATTTAATAAGCACTTTGTTTTGACTCAATGTAGTATTTAATATGGTACTCCCCCAATTAAAACTTAGAACTCCCCCATATTAAATTAGGGGTGTCTTTTGAGATTTATATGGTTATTAAGAAAATAATTAGCCTGGTTGATTTTAATAGTAAAATGTGTTTCATGTATTAAAACACATATAATAGTTATAGTTAGTGGGACATTTATATGATTGAAATATACTCCCTTTGGTAGGCATGACAATGAGGCGGGGCTGAGATGAGTTTTACATTCCCCGTCCTCGATTCTCATATATTTACTCGTTTCCCTACCAATACCCAATGAGGATGGAAAATCGAATCTCATACCCGTACCCAACAGGTTCAGGTATCTCTACCTCCATCCTCATACCCGCGTTGAATAGTTTTTTTTTAATAAAAAAAATGTTTTTTCTAGCCCTAAGGGCAATGTTGTAATGCATTATCCAACAATATGTTCACTGTAATGTTTCCTTGACTGAATGATTGCGTTTCTTCATTAAATATATATTTTTATTGATATTGTAAAATGCTATATAATTTGAGACAAACATATTTTACTAGAATAACGTATAATTTGAGAAGGATGAGTAAATATATAGCTACATAGGATGGGGAAATGTTAGCAGCAAGGATCAAACCATGTACTTTCCGTCTTAAACTTTTTCAATGTCTCAATTTGTTCTTAAACTTTTTCGGTGTCCCAACTCTTTAACCACTGAACTACATATTCTTTCTTTTCTCTCAATAAGAGCTAAAAATTATGTCCAGGGTCTCATTTTAAGTGTCTCTTTTACTCCTTCTCTTCGTCTCAAATTATTTTCTCATTTTGTAAGTACCAACTAACATTTGTTTTTGCATTAAATATGTCAATAACATATTCATCTTTTCAAATGATCCTTCAATTGTTAAGAGAGAGAATGAGAGAGAGACTGCTGATCATTTAACCCTCTTCATTCAGTTATGTGTATTTATTTGATAAACCAAATGTATCATCCACATAGAGCTATAGAGACTTAACTTCTTTGATGCAACTGAGATCTATTTAAAGGATTGACATCTCTTAACAATTTATTTCATATTAGTGAGTTCCGATATATATTTGATCTTTAAATTAATATTTATATCATTTTTTATTTTTCATTTTTGAAAAAAGTCTATACCCTATGATTTAAAGAATGATAAATCTAAAGTGTCGACGAAATTTTATTTATTTATGAATTTTTACTCCTCATAATATAATATTGAATATTTTTTACAATAAAATGTAAAAAAAAACAGTATAACAGTATAGAACGTGTTTCATATAAACTTAAAAAAAATAGTGTAACGATGGACCTTTATCATTTTAAAAAATGATAATAATAAATAAAAAATAGATATATAGGTTATTAAAAAAAATAACAATAAAGAAAAAATGGATATCATATAGGTTTTATATTAAAATTACGTATTCTATTATAGGTAACATATATATCCTTTTTTTTTTGTGGTGTCCGGAGTTCGAACCTCGACCTTGCATATTTTATGCATTGTTTCTACCAACTGAGCTAAACTCACAAGGACATATATATCCATTTTAAATAAACACATGTTAATTTATAAAATATGAAATAGTTTAATTTAATTAATATACTTTATTAGTGTACAATTGTTTTACACTTTCAAAGTATACTAATTAAATATGAAATAATATTTTTTTCTTATGAAATAATCTTTTATAAAATACGAGGGCCAACAAATAACTTTGTGATTTATCTTTTTAATTTGATTTTAATGTTGAAAGCAAAAGAAATTATTTTCTAAAAAAACCGCACCAACCGATCCAATTCAAACTGCATTGGTTTGGTTTGAATATTATTTTAAAAGTCAACCGAACCGCATACTTTTTTATCTTACGGTTCGGATGACATTTAGTCTCAAAACCGAAGCAAACCGCACCGCGAACACCTCTAATGAAAAGCACCATATCACCAAAACACTTTTTGACCTAAGGTGACGTCCTATTTCAACATAATTACTCCAATTTACTACTCCAAAAGTGACATATCATTAATTTTTTTGATCAAACATTAAATTTTTTTCTTTTTGTTTTTTTGTAAAAAAAACTATGGGTCCATTACAAAATAGAAAAACTATCAATCCAAAATTAAGACTGCAATTTTATACCTTCATTTTCAAAGGTTGAATCTTTATTCTTTGAAACTTACACCTATTCAAATCTATATAAATGAACACACGCACCACATACTCACAAATCAACCATTGTTGTGTTCATTAGAAACCATACTTATATATTAATTTCGTCTTCATATCCAAAACCATAATCATAGGTTTCACAAAAAAAAGAAAAACCACCATAACCATGGCAAGAGATAACAACGATTTATTATCTTTGTTACCAGGATTGCTTCTTCTTGAAATTATTTCTTTCCTACCCTTCAAAGAAGCTGCTGCTACATGTATCTTTAACAAAAAGTGGTCAAGGATATAGCAACCCGGTGACAATATTGACTTCAACGAAAACTTGTTTGTCGATTCAACATCTGATGAATTCAAAGAAGCACAAAGAGAATTATTCATCAACTAACAAATTGGATTGCACACTTCACTAACCGCAACATCAACAAGTTCTCTCTCACGGTTACAAACCCTAGAACTTGTTGGGATACAATTGAACGTTGTGTTGCTTTCGCCACACAACGCGGGGTGAAAGATTTGGCCCTAGATTTCTCCGATCCCAAATGGGACACAGATAATATTTATGATGATCATGATGCTTTGTTCCAATTGACAACACTTGTTTATCAACTTGGATCATCGATCGAATCACTTAAATTCTATTCGTGTGGTTTTGGTATGCACAAATTTGAAAACTTTAGTGCACTCAAAGATGTTTCTTTGGGTTGGATTGAAGTTCACATCAACACTCTCAAAACCTTGTTATCAACTTGTAAGACTATTGAGAGTTTGAGTCTTGAGAGGTGTTGGAATTTAGTGCACTTTGATTTGAAAGATATTGTAAGACTTAGATTAAAAAGATTGGTGCTAAACAAGTGCGATATACAATAATGTATCAAATTTGATGCACCAAATCTTAAATACTTCAAGATTTAAGAGATATGTGTAATTCCAAATATTATAGAAGAGGTAGACATTGATTTTTCCGTAGAACCAGAATTCTATATACTTCATGCCGATGGACACTATGTCAAATACTGCTAGATTTCAAAGACGCTAAGATTCTAACAGTTTGCAGCTATCTACTCCAGGTACCCTTTTATTCATTATTGTTAATTTGTTAATGATTATCATGTTAAATTAATAGTATTAATTAATCATTTAGTTGGCATCCATTTCTTGAGTATAGATTAATTTTAAACTAAATACATACGAGATCTATTTTTTGTCATCTTATTTTGTCAATTTCATGATGTAATTTTGAGAATAAACCGATGAAACAAAGTTGTAGGTTTAATTTAACTTACATTGTGCATACATTTTGATATCTTAATTATATCAATCAATGAACATACATTTTGTCTAAACATTTTGTCTATAGTTATGCACAATAACTGATTTGAATGTAAGACATTTGATTCTAAAAACTCAAATGCATAAATATGAGTTTTGTGGAATCGAGTTCTTACTCAACAGTCGTTCTTTGTTGGAAAAACTCACATTAGACATAGATCTACGAGTTATATATGAGGAGGTGAGTCAAAATTTTTACATTTCATGTCTTACTTTTTTTTCTTTCTCAATTAACATAGTCAATATATAATCATGGGATTAATAATTTCCTAACATATTTTAATGTTTTCTTGTGTATATTATTATAGGATTATCAACCTCATCCAGGCTATGATGTAAACTTTGAGAATTACTGGCAAGGGTATAGAGTAATACCAGAATCAGTGGCAGAGTCAGGAATTTTATAGAGCCTGGGCAAAAATTGCACATTTCTTGCGAATAATTTTATAGACTTATCATATAACTAGACCATGCACCCGTGCTGCCGCACGGGTCATAATTGTTGCAATTTTCTATATGAAATAGTATATAAAATTAAGGTCTTATGGTGCAGCTACAATGCAACTTGTTGAGAAATACAATAAAAGAGTAGTTCATGTCTGCAATCCTGTGAACGAAGCTTGAAATAAACCAAAAATTAAGTAGTGGATGCAATTCCATTGAGAACTAATATAGCAAAAGATTTTCTCTTGTTGCAACTACAAATGTAAATTAAAAATAATACAATAAAGAAGTAGTATCCATGCTAAAAATCTGTAGTTCATGTGGGGACGTTGCGAAAAATCTCCTTGTACACAACATTAGATGTTGTATCCATGCTAACCCCGTTGTCATCAGTGATTAGAATCTGTAGACCACTTCTTGATGTAACTCTAGATATTGCAACATAAAGCTGGCCGTGTGAAAAGACGGGTTGTGGAAGATAAACACCAACATGCTTGAGTGATTGTCCTTGACTTTTGTTGATTGTCATTGCAAAACATACAGACAAAGGAAACTGTCTCCGATTGAATTTGAACGGAATCCTTGTGTCAGACGAAGTGAGTGATAGCCTTGGTATATATACCTTATCTCCAATGTTGCTACCCGATATCACTTTTCCTTCAAGTACATATCTACCTAATCTTGTAATGATTAGCCTTGTACCATTGCATAGCCCAGCATTTTGGTCCAGATTTCTCAATAGCATAACAGGGACTCCAACTTTTAACTTAATTTTGTGGTTAGGTAGGCCAGATGCAGTAATAGTGTTAAGAAATTCTGGTGTGTGGACATCTTCCACCCTATTCACCATGGATGGATTGGCTAAATGCGAATCACAGCTTAGATATGTAACCTCTTCTCCAGTCATAAGAGACAAACAAAATGCATTAATTTCTTCCACAGTAACATTCTTTGGAGTCAAGATAGCTCTATTCTGGAAGAACTCCAAATCATGCATATTATTTAAAAGAGATGGATAGATGCATTCTACAATGGCTGCAATAGGATCACCTGAACAGTGTATAAGTAAATCTTCAGGAATCGACACTTTTATATCCTCATCATTTTCTTCACCAATGCTGCCATCACCAATTGCTAGCACCCACTCACTAAATTCCTTTTTTGCTTGATAGTCTTTGCTAGAACATCCGTGCAATAGCCTCATGTTTGTGGTTAGGGTTAACACTTCGCAGTGACTCCAGAGTGGTGAAGAGTTAATACTTGCATGAATAATAACTGGTCTTGTAGCTTTTGGTACCACGGGAAGAACCTGTCGAAAATCACCGCCTAAGACAACAACTTTTCCACCAAATGGGATATCAAGTCTGTCATTGTTGCGGTGTCTCAGAACATCTCTAAGTGTTCGATCAAGGGCCTCGAAGCAGTGTCGATGCATCATAGGAGCTTCGTCCCATATTATAAGCTTTGCTTTATCAACCAGTTCAGCTAAATTACTTTTAGGATGTATGGTACAGGTTGAACACTCGTCAACAGTAAATGGAATTGCAAACCTCGAGTGAGCCGTTCTGCCACCGGGGATCAACAAAGCTGCAATACCACTCGAAGCAACGGTCAAGACAATGTCTCCTCTAGATCGAATTGCAGATGCCAAAGCTCTCCAAATGAAGGTCTTACCTGTCCCACCATATCCATAAACAAAGAACAAACCTTGTAAATTTGCATCAATCCTTGACATGATGGTGTCGTATACATGTTTCTGCTCCTGAGTCATGGTATCCATCAAACTCTTGTGCTCTGCTTTCAATACACTACGATCATATCGCATCTCATCATACATGAGCCTATTGCGGGATTGATGAATCAAAGACACATCTGGCTGCGGCAGCATGGGATAATCATCCTTCATCGATTTACCATGATATTGCAACAACAGTTCTATTTCAGCAAGTGCATAGCTCTTCAATTGTGAATCATCCAACACCAAATCTGCAAATTAAAAATAACAATTTATTCTAAGAAATAGGAATGAACAAATATTATGTTGTGGACAGATGATATAGCCGCATTGATTGTAAACTTCCATATGATTAATTAACATATATAGTGGTCTTTAAGCGGTCATCATTCTGTTACTCTTTAGATCTGTGTATTAAATAGCTATTAGTTGCTATATGTCCTAAATAGAGGAATTGTCCTGGTTAGATATCTGTTCCTAAATTGTGATATTTAATCTTGAAGTATAATAAAAATCAAACACATGTACTATATATCACCTTATTTCCTACCAAGACATCCAAATGCCATGCCAATTAGTATCAATATTAATTTGATATAATGATAGTAGTGTTAGCATGATGGGATATTAACAGACTGTTAAAATTAATATCAACCCGAAGTTTTAATTATTTAACTCCATATAAACATGACCAATTCATATGAATACATACACCATATAACTTAGTACCTTGCACACGAAGAAGACGTCGTTGACGGCTTAAAACATCGTCACTTAAGTGCTCCCAAGTCTTTTCCCAAACAACTTCGGGTTGGGAAAACTGATTAGACACCAAGAGCGCTACGAATAAAATCCGGAGAAAGTTTGCCGTTCCCCATTGAGTAGCTTGATTGAGTGCATCGATGAACTCCTTGTCATCTTCCGACAGACCAAGCGCAAAGCAAGCTTCCTTGAATGAGTTTAACTTCACATTTGCAACTGTTTTGATGTCATCATACGACGTTGGACCTTTAACATAGTTTAATAAAGTTCTCAGATAAAACTTTTCACCGCATCCAGGAGGTACAAAGTGAATCCGTCCAATTGATACACCTAACTTTCTTGGTGACCATCTCCGTTCGTTTGCCTTCCAAACAAATTTCAGTGGAAACTCCCCATAAGTCAAATCTCTTGCTTCAGGATACAACTTGTTTGCTTCCATCCATGCGATAAACTTTGTGTCCCGAATATGTGGCTTTTTAATTACTTCTTCAAGGTCCTCGTGATCCTCAAAGACAACTGGTTCCTCACCTTCTAAATGGAAACTTAAACGTTCAACTGACGGTTCTCTGTAATTAATATCAAAGGAAAAAATCCTCCAAACAGCTTCACATGCAGATAGATATCTGCAATCATAGTACATCTTGATTTCGTCGTAACATCCATCTCTATCATTGTAAAACGAAGCAGTGACACGGTCGTGACCTTTATTGACATATTTAAATAGATACTTGATGGATCTTGACTGATTGCACCACTCTACGTTGATATGAGCATTATACTTAAGCAGAAGACTCCGATTGTATGGTACCACAAACCTATTATCAACTTCGGCTTCACCTTTTTTTACAAAAACACCGTTGTCCCTCCTCCTGTATACGGGGTATCCTTCTGAATCAATTGCTGTGCTGTCAACAAATTTCTTTGGAAAGTACTTAGTGCACTTCCCATTCAGCATGCAAGGAGAACCCGTATTTTGGTCCCCACACAGTCCATGGATCATAAGAGATGTGACGATATCATAAAGACGCGGCTCATGGAGTTTGTCAGGAATCTCAGCGCAGATGATTTTGTCAATTTTGTTGGGGTGATCACATCTATACTGGGCTTGCAAAAACACCAAAATATGAGCATGTGGCAATCCTCGCTTCTGAAATTCAATGGTATAGATAACTGCGATAATTATATGAAGGGAGAAAAATTACAAAATGTTTATGAAAAATAGCGCACTTAAATGTACACAGTCAATAATAAACATATATGTTTATAAGAGTGTAATATAAAATCCAAATTGAGTGTTCCCATATAAAACATGCTTACCTGATTTGACTTTCCCAAATATGCTTCCTTTCTTAATATCCTTAATCAATTGGGTCAGCTTAATTTTGAATACCCTACTCACCAGGTCAGGCCTATCTGCTGGTTTTAGATTGTGTTCTTTCAAGAAATCAACCAACTCAGGCCATTTATGGTTGCAAGTAAATGTGATGAATAGATCTGGATATCCTACCCATGCACATATTGTCATAGCGTCCTGGTAATTTTGTATCATGTAACGTGCACCTCCAACAAATTTAGACGGGAGAACGATCCATTTGCCTGCAGATGATGGAGATGTTTCTCCTCTAAGGACAGCCTCAGCCAGACCCTTGTACATATCCGCCCTCACTTCTTTTTGATGGTCTCTATACCACTTCAACCGCCAAGACTCTATCATGCTGTAAGCATCCACCAAAAACTGCTGAAGCAACCGTCTGGAATACACCAGCGTTGATATAGCAATCTCTCTCTGTTGGATGGTGTAAGCAAACTAGTCTTTCATAGAAACAAAAGGCCGTTTAATCTTTGGCATATTATGACTTTCACTGAACCGAATATCTCTACGATATCCATCTTCGCCTCTGGTAAATATCAATGGATACTGCAATGGCAAGTAGGAAGTTTCAAATACAGAAATGCGCTGCAACAATCCAGATTGCTCCTCTACAACAATATCCCGCTCAAAATCAGCTGCATCATAATCACCTACTACTAAAGCTGCGACCTCTGAAGCAGATGGCATATTGTACCTCCTACCATCATACCCTCTTTTTCCTAATATATGCAACTTAATGGAAGGCGCATTATGTTGAAGAAGCGTATCTCAGACAATCCTGTATGACTTTGCATATGAGTTATAGTTGTCTAGCACATCCCTTAAGTCTTCGACAATTGATGACTTTAATGAGTTCTTGTCATCATCCATCCTGTAAAAATATCAAAGCTATAATATAAATAGTCTTGATCAAATATGAATGTTAGTTTCTCAATTATATCGTGCAATGTGATGAAATAAATATACGTGAAACAGTGCATTTATAAGTAATCTCACCCTACAGCTTGCATTCGGTTACGCAACTCATTGTCCGTGTCATAAATATAAAGTTGTGCAAACTTGGGACCTCTACCATCCTGGGGGAGTAAACTCCCAATCTGATGATAATTTTCTCCATTCAGGACATATATAGGTGGAGCACGGCCATTGTTCTTTGTTTTATCTACTTTCCCTCCGATCGATGTAAAGGCGAACATGCTGTTGAATGATCTAATGTTGTCTAAGAAAAATTTGCTTTTATTATCCTTCTTGTGGTATAGATCATACAATGCCTGTGGCGGCTTTTTTAAGGGTGCAATTTTAATTCGCCCTTGCATACAACACATGGAGAACTCTGGATTTGTTGTGTGTCTTGACTTGTTTACCCTTTCTTCGTACCACATCAATGCTTTGCATTTAGGACACTTATATTGTGGCTTACCAATGTCAAAATATTCTGCAATGATAGCAAGTTACTTTCGGTGATCACACTAAAATTCATGTGTCTCTGATTTATGATTGAAAGTACTTAAGTTATGATAGATAGGTACCTATTAAATAAGTTTCATCCAAAACATCAGTTTCCATTGGAACGTCTTCCATTTCTGTGTGAGAATTAAAGAGATCAGTTGTTTGGTTTAAGATTACCATGTACACTTTCATTATTTAACCATTAAATAAGTGATTGTGTCATATCACATACCATATAAACTTTCAAGGCCATCAGCAGGTTCAACTTCTTCGTTAAAGGCAATTTCTTCCCAACCTTCGTGAAAATCTAATCCTTCTATTCCTATCAAAAATGGTTTAGCAGATTTCGAAGTTAGTGAAATTGCTGTAAAATAGAACTTGCCCAATTAAAAGTACAAATTGATATAAAGCTGGATTAGTTTTCTGCATAAACGTCCACCTGTTATCCCTTGGGCATTAGCGAATGGTTCTGCTGAATCGCTTTGGTGCAAGGCATTCATTCCATATGGAGTTGAGTATTGAACTTCTACTGTTTTAACATAAAAGCAATGTTGGATTCCGTAACACTTATATGCACAATATACATAATGTATGAAATTAAATAATATTGTTTATTAGATACCGTGGCCATTATGAGGGACATCATGATCCTCGCCGTTTTCTTGACAGTCATGTAAGTTGTTTTCACTTTCATCTTCGTCAATTACAATGTATATGGGATCATTGATCAAGAGTTTTTGCTGGGAAAAATTTGTCCTTGCTGATACAGAGTCATGAAGGCAATACAATAATTTCCCATTATAATAGTAGTCATCTTGGATGAAAGGGTTCAAATATTACCTTTTTGTTTTTTACGGCTGCAAGACTCTTCCACATCAAATCTGGTTTTGTGTTTAAGGTGATTCTCTATCGTATAGGGTGTGGAGTGATCATCCAGCACAGTACTGCCTATACGACTTGTTATAACAAATTTCCCATGACCAACCGCCTTGATTTGCGTTAGAGGAGATTTCTGAGGTACATCTCCTTCTTTGTTCGCGCTATCAACTGCATAAAATCAACAGAACTTGAATTACTTGCAAAACTCTGAGATATTTGAGCTTATATATCATGAATCAGATTTAGATATACACACCGTTGCTAACGTCCGACAATGGACGACGACGACCAGTCGTCTTACGCTTCTTGTTGGGCAACATCAAGACCACCTCAGCTGTTCGGCTGTAAGTATTAGAACAATACTTACAGTCTCTTTTATTAAAGGATGCTAAAAGGACAATCTCATTTATGATGGGTTAAATACTCATCTATTACCCAAGTTATGCACCACAACAGACTTTCTCATTTATGTTGTTTTCTCGTTTGGAAGATCCAGCCACCAGTAGCATTTAATGTTGCGTGCTAGCCTATTAAGAGCCAAATGAGCATTAAGTTTTGTTAAACCCAATGTCCTATAGCATAATCTGCCTAAACTGTATTTGTATAGGTCAGTCTCATAGCAGATGTCTTCACTCTTGGTGGTTCTATTCAGTCACTAACATGAATATGATATTCGCCGCATCAAGTTGACATCCGCATATCTTTAGTGTCTGTTTATAATTACTTAAGTAACTTCAATGTATATTCGCCGCATTTTAGCATATCCGATACATATTGTGAATAAGAGCATGAATATATATCCAGCGCACAACGCAAGGTCAAGGTTTATGCTTTTGAAGTTTACTTTCATGAGGCAATACATGAACATGTCTTAAAAAAAAAAGGTTTGGAAAACTGCGTTTTTACGTTTTAGTCACCGTTAATTAGAATTGTTTGTTATCTTGGATTAAAAGTTAATTTGAAATTGAACTGTATTCATTCCAATACATGTCTGTGTTAGAACGAAAGTTTGTGTTACTGTGGAAACAAAATTTCAAATCAATAATATGTAAATATATTGTTAACCAAAACAGTTACAATATTGCTGTTTTAGTACGCAGTCTGCGAACGACGATCAAATATCTCTGTAATTTACCGCAATTCTGCAGTTAAGCTGTAAATTCCAAACTGGAGATAATAAAAGGCAGAATTCATAAATTAAACATTCGATAAAACTGCAAATAACAAACATACAAAACCGTATGTCATTCACCAATTATATGGTGTTCCACAAAACAGATCACAAAAGTGCTTGAAGCAAAACATCTCATTAAAGAAAAACATGAAAATCAAGAAATCCATCCAAAGATCATAATAAGAACATGAAGGGTCTGAAACGTGCAAGGTCTATCCTAATCCTTCGGTTCAGTCTTCACACATTTCAGCTTGACCATCTTCGTGGCAGATTCTGCCCCATCCAGATCGTATACCTTCAAATCTGGTCTATCCTTCTCAGCTGATCTTTTCCCCACCGCTTTGCTGCAAGGAGTTTGTTCATCATCGTTGGCCGAAGCTGTTTCTTGGTTCACATCACTTGACTTTTGGTTGCCTGCAGATTTGGATGAATCAACACACTCAATCTGCTGAATCTGCAAACAAATTAAGAACATGAGATATATACTCCTAATGTGCGTGTGAGTTGCACGACATTCATCAGATTTCGCTGCAGTAACCTTGCAAAATAAAACAATACCTGTTCTGGAACAGAGTCGCTCAAAGTAACTACATTGTCGTTGTAGACATCTGTGGCCTCATCAGTGATTGCCTGGAGATATGGAACTCACTTATTAAACAAATATGGCGTAAAAATTTGTTGCATATCACGCTGAGAAGGTAAATATTTAGCACCTTGACATTGTGAAGCACCATAAACCTTTTTATCAAATCCTCGCAATCGGTAACACGCTTCACAGAGTAGCTTTGCCAATTATGTGTAATATTTCCATCACCTATCTCAACTTTGAAAAGCATTTGTTTTCCATAGAAAATATCCAGCTCAGAAGGGAAATCAGATGGATTGTTTTTCTGTGTATACAAATGCTTGAGTTAATTTATTTTTGGCATCAATGAACATAAAAAGTGGGTTTTTTCAACTGACTGATTCATGATTTACATCTTGATAGACAATGAGAAACGAACAATCATATACCTTTGCATCAATTAAATCTTGAACACTCTTCCCCACATAAGTAGAAACATTACGGTCAAACACAATAAAGCTGGTAGAACCAGTGTGATCCATCACTTGCAAATGCACCTTGAACCTACCAAGCAATAAATAAAACAATGACTACAAATAGAACAAAAAATTAATTGCACCTCCAAATATAACTTTAGACTCATAAATGAAAACAATTCTATGATCATAATACACACCTAGGGACAGCATTCCTCCCTGTGTTACACTTCGGGCAAAAGAGTCGCCCAGCCATTGTTTTCACCCTACCAGCACATTTAGTGCATGCCTGATAATACCAGCTAAACTCTTTCTCAATGTCACACACAGTTGCTAGAACAATTCCGACGCATTTCTGTCAAAGAGTATAAATAATTGGATAAAATGTTTCAATCAATTAACTAAAACATGGTTTGAGTTAGACTATATTACATCAGATGCGTCCAGTAAATCTTCAATTGTCATTCTTTGAGATTGTAGCATGTCATCGACCAAAGACACAACGGTAGAGGAAGTACTCTGGCTAATGCCTTGTGTAACTTGGACATCTGCATTGTTGATCCTGCAGTGCAATGAAAGATGCATATTAGCTATTATGTATGTACAGGCGTTGGGATAAATAATAGTGCTTTTAATTATATGAGATGTTAATATTTACTTTGACTTATATTCTTTCACTGCAGAATTGGAATGGTCTATAATGAGCTTTGTCCCATAGAAGGCGTTTGATATGCCCATGGTACCGCAATACTTCTTCGTTTTGCACTGTTGCATCACAAAAACTACGGGAGATTCTGCATCATGTGTGGCCAAAAAGGCAGTCATTCTCTCCGCGTGAGTTGACCATAAAGAGCAGTGAACTCTCCTTCCTCTGTAACATAAAATAACTGATGCATTAAACTTTTGCGTAAATAAAGGGGTGAATATAAACACAATTGATTTTATATTATCCTTACTCAGAATCTTCCAAGGTTAAGTCCAACAGCTTGCTTGTCCTCCCATTCACTTCCTTGTCCTTCATTACGTCCTTCTCGACAACATGTCCTCTCACATCTAAAATAAATACATGACAAATCTTCTAAAGTCAGAAACACATAAAAATGGCAAATTAGGAAAACAACGCTGCTGGAAACTGATTTTAACAAAAAAACGAAAATAGCACTAAGTTGGGAATGATTCAGAATGTACCTATTATTCTATCTTCCTTCTCAGATTCCAATATTTCAGCAAAAGTTACAAAGTCAAAGTGATTATCAGGGATCTTTGCAGCATCTATCTTAGTAAACCTTGTTTTATCAATTAAGTTTAGTCTGAACTTGTGCAAAGTTGTCCCGTACTTAGGATCGTTGCGAGTGACTAATACATTTTCAACCTCATAAGCAGCCCCCTCTTCCACATCAGATATAATTTTTGGAATAAAATGCTTCTTGCAAGATAATTGAATCTTCCTATTCTATAAGATGTTTATATAAACGAATAATAAGTGAGTGGACGTCATTAAACGAATTTCAGGGTGTTGAAAATATATCATAAACTATAAACATAAACAAACCTTTTCATCGAGCAGCAAGAGGTGGATAGAGCCAAGTTCCTGAGGCTTGTTGAATTCTGGAATTGTCCAAATATGAACGACACGCACATGCAAACGGATGTTGATTCTCCCAGCCACGATTGCAGAAACTAGTGTTATAATTGGTGCCATATGTTTGAATGATTCTACAATGAATATACTCAGTAAAAAAAAAGCCTAAACACTGGTATATTGTGGAACTCTGCACTGTTGCGAAGTTTATGACCTTATATGTACTGCAGATTTTGCATTTATTGAAGATTCCTTGGTAACTGATGCTGCAAATAAATATCCTTGCGTGCACATAGGGGAGATAAAACGGGAGGGAAAGGGAAGAGTCAAAATAAATGTAACATGCACCCATCAATCATATTATACCGTGCATTGTTTATGCAGTTGAGTCGGTATTAATCTTAACGATTAAAGAAGGGTGCTTGATATAAACGACGCATTGGAACATTAACAAACGATACAAATTTAACCATTACATAATGCTGATCAATATTGTGGGAAGTTGTGATAGGGATTTTTCCCTTCGTAAATGAGCCACTTACGACGCATTGGAAGATTAACAAATGATACAAATTTAACCATCACATAATGCTGATCAATATTGTGGGCAGTTGTGATAGGAATTTTTCCCTTCGAAAATGAGCCACTTACGTGACCAAAATCTTGATCACATACGGATCATAAATAACAAAACATGAGCCATAATGGGGCATATGTTTAATCTAATGATCAAAACACCCTCCTCGTGAATAATATGAAGAGATAAAATCGGAATAGTTCTGATTATAAGGGTTTGCGTGGAAATTCGTACTAAACTTTGGTCCGAATAATAGTTAGATTGCGGTTCTATGACCTGATGTTTTTCAAATTGGAACATACAATACAACATATATTGCAACAACTGAGCTAAATCTGAAAGGTCCTATGACCTCATAGTTTGTCAAACTCGAACGTACAAAAACTAAATTTATTGCAAGAATTGAATATGGCATTAATACTGCATTGAGCTTCATCCAAAATTCCTTAGTATACAGTGATAAGCAAAATACACAATAAACACTCAACATTAAATCAAGAGATTACTCGTTCACTACTTGTTGACAAACAATGGCTCAACATCTAACCAATTTATTTCCAATTTGACATACAACTTGCACAGTCTAAAACTTTAATGTGATAAAGAACGAAAAGTTAGCTCCTCTATTCGGCGCACCAAGCCTGATGAACGACCCAGCTTTAACCTGACGGCAGAGACAAAATTGCTTCCAATCACCATCGAATCTGTAATGCGGTTCTTTGTAATTCACAAACAAAACACTGCATTTCCAAATCTGCCCGTCATCATCAGTCATAGATATTAACTTTGTGTTTCTTGGCAGAACATATTCTATAACAGAGTCATATGAAAGGGTCTGAAACAATTAATCGAAAGCATCAGTGATACGTATCTTAACATGACATATATAATTAATTAATGTACAACTTTTTATATAAGCACAACACCATACCATAAAGCCTTTGTCCGCTTCATAAACGCTCAACCATTTGGAGAAACTATACTTGAAGTTATTGGGGTCATGGCTATAAAGGAGAATTGGCTTGGTAGTGAATAATGATCCTGGTGGCAATGGAAACATATCATGATCTAACTTGCACGACATTTGTGGGACGTGATGCGGGTATTTGATCTCTTCCCCATAACGATCCTTAACTTGAATTACAAAGCGTGAAGCCTGGACATGAACCAAGGTCACCATACCACCATGTTGAAGGTCATAAAGGCTCTTAAGTTGCTGCCAACCCGCAGAAAAACAGACACCGCCATCCTTCTTTTCAACCAGCACTTCAATTTCGTTATAGGCAGGATCATTCAACACAACAAAACTTCCTAATTCCGACCCCACTGTCTCCACCATAAGGGTTGGCAGCCTTACATGTTCCTGATTCATCAAACAATGCGAGTAAGTTTGCATCTGAACATAAATAAGCTGATTTTTCAACATTTGATTATATAACTTTACCTGTTTGGGGTTAAACTCAACTGTGAAAGTGCGCCATTTCAATGCAACCATTGCAAAAAGACTTTCATTGTCTAATATTCCCAACCAATCAACATCAGCTGCATTTCAAGTGTGAAGCAGATAAGTAAAGATGAAATATCATTGATAAAAATATTCTGTAAATACAAAAATGACGGAAATAGATGGGGAAGGAGCATAACATTTGAGACTATATAAAGAAGCTGTTGTATGCTTAACCATGTCGTATGCCATCGCAAGAAGTTATACAGTTGGGACAGGCAATTTCATTAACGGGATTGATTTGTCAAAAATGGCACTATATATAACATATTGTCAATGTCACTGGGAATAACAATTAACATATATTATTCAATTTGGCACAAATACCACGAAATGCAATGAATGGAAGATGGAAGGATCAAGTCTCTTAATTAGTAATTAACATTTATTTCCAACTGTAATACCATTAAGGCTAAGGTAAACCAACGGACGTTACAACATTTACATTGTAACTTATGATTTATGTGGCAGACGGTTGAAGAATGTTCCAGAGCAAATGAATAGTCACATCCATTATGATAATCAAGTGGAAATACATAATGGAAAAAGCGGCTGCACAGGTGTACAGTTTAAATGATTCCAGTGATATACACAAAACATCTGAATAGGGAAAATCAATGTATATATGCGGCTGTTGGAGGGAAGTTAACAATATTATGCCATTTTACAGTGACTTACCGTTCACTTCTAACAATACTCTTACACGTCAATTTGGGTCGAACTACAGCTGAATATTTAAATCTAAAAAATAAGTTCATCGTATAAGCGAAGCGCAACAAAATATAACACTGGTAAACGTTGACTGAATAAGAGGTGATGTTACATTTTGTGAATCAACAACTTTCAAATGGATGTAATTATATAGCATTCATCTGTCCTCAAATAGAATGGACATAAATTACGAAGTGTGTGTGAAAAAATTTCTATCAGATTATCATGGGTATGACTGCTCATTATATATGTGATGGTAAAAGGTTTTTTTGTACATTCAAAATATAAGGACTAAGTAAATAATAATATAAGGACTATACAATGAGTTGGACAGAAGACACATACTTTAAAACAGAATCCACCTTATATTAAAACTGAAATGTAATATTGTTCAATGCGCAACGTACAAAAAACATTCGACAAAAATAAAACAATACTTGTCCAATACTAAAACAACTCAGCGACGAATCACAATACAGTAAAGAGTTTCATTCGATCCAACTCCAGGGGCTCCAATCACAACCCTATCACCGTCCTTAAGTCCTCTGCCCTTGACCATTTTGTCCCAACCTGAGCATATCAAGAAACGCGCATCTGTGCCCGGTACAAACTGGATAGTGCAATTCCATTGATTCCCATGTTCATCAACCAACTTTATGGAAGTGGAGCTTGTATCCAGACACATGATAGAAAAACCAACGTAAGCAAGTACCTTAGGAAAATACAAAACGATATGAAATATTAGTAAAGAGCAAACATGTACGAAGATAATAATTTACACTATACATTTCTCGAATATTACCAATACTCCATTATTAATCTCATCCGATTCGAGCCTCTTCTCGTACGTGTGTTGAAAGTTAAGCTCATCATGCTCAAATGGACCAGGCACAACATTGAAAAGGGTAACAGGGATAGCATTCCTATCAACAAAAAATTCCATTGGGGGTGAAAACTCGGGACAACGGAGCTTCTTGCCAAACCTGTCCATTAATCGTATGTTAAACCTTCCTTCACCAACATAAACGATCGTCACCCAAGCACCAAGTGATAGCTTGTAAAATTCAGAAAGCGCACTCCATCCCCTCGTGAGGTAGATTCCTTGGTTGTTCCTCTCAACCAATACTTCAAATCTATTTTCTCTGCGATCTACCATAGTCACATACTGGCCGATTTGGTCCCCAAAATCATGCTTAAACATCATGGGAAGCATAACAGAAGCCTGCAAAAAGCAAACAAATGATGAAGATACGACATTGTTGAAAAAACAACCCATGCGTACAATGAAAAAGAATGAAATCAACTTACACAGTCAACATCATGCTCAATCATATATGTCCGGTATTTAAGCCTCAGCTTGTTGATCCTCCTGTCCATGTCGTTTGTTGGATTATGAATAATTGGAGCTGCAAGAACAGGATACAGACACGTTATAAAAAGGAGCATGAAAATCTTACAATACAAATATAATTCATAATCAGTAAAAATTAATACATGCCTATCAAATCTTGGTATGATATAACAGTGCGTATGCCATTGTCTCCCATGGCGAATGGAACGAAGGGGAAGCGAGTAGAAGACAGAAAGATTATCTGATTTTATAGATGCATATAGCACCTTCCATTGGAAACTGTTTCATTGGAAAAACGAAAACATTCAATGCATGTCGTAAGGGAATACGAAGAGTCTCTAGTATTTATTGGGAAGACATATGTAAGGTTAAGCGGCTTATGGCATAGTGTGAGGAATTTGAATTTTGAATTTGACATTAAATGAGTTACTAAACACATGTTTCCCGCTCAAATGCTAGGTTTAGGGTTTGCAAATCTTGTTTACATTGTAGCTTAGGATTATATAATAAGGATGTTACTTCCTTCCTGCGGATAATTGCACATTTCCTGTGGATCCTAAAATCCTAAGGAAACAATTACCAACGAAGGTATTACATTTACCTAGGAACCTAAATCCTTAGCAAAATCCGCAGCGAAATTTACACCAAAATCCACAGGTAAATCCGTAGGAAAAACGAGAGGTTCTAGTAATAGCTGAGCCTGGGCTAGTGCCCAGGCTAGCTGGGGGGTGGCTCCGCCCCTGACCAGAATGCTTGATAAAAACTTTGACAATGGTAGAAGTAATTGAATCGAGAACAACAAATGATGAACTTGAGACTTTGAAACAGATTAATATTAACTTTGTGCAGTAAGTATGATGGTCTTATCGACCTTCGTCGTGGACGTGCAGAACTTTTAGTCCGTACTCCAAAAGCTTAAGATAATTTGCAAATTTTAGTATTGACTCGGTCTCACGATGGACCCTATTATTTTAGTAAATTTTAATTAGATATTTTTTTTTATAAGATATCTTATTTAAATTTGCTAAAAAGATTTAAAGGTGGATTCAAGACCTATTATTTTTAGTAAATTTTAATAAAATATCTTATTACCACAATTGGTATGATAAGATATCTTTTAATTTTTACTAAAAATCTATTTTGAAACCATTTTTAGGTGATCATGTTAGGCACACTCCAATTATGACTGATGATAGTGTGGATTAAATGGCTTTTCAATTTTTTTTTTAATTTGTTGTA
>Ga0228710_1003477_pt1 | contig 25062 bp, 5 predicted proteins | sample MedpolnodulmetaG_FD_177995 | JGI IMG/M metagenome (GOLD analysis project Ga0228710, IMG submission 177995) | Root nodule microbial communities from Medicago polymorpha collected in Santa Monica, California, United States - pink nodules | ecosystem: Host-associated > Plants > Roots > Nodule...
TGTTGAAATTATTATTTAAAAGGAAAACGTATGCTACTGTGTGATATCATGTGAAGTTTTGTAACATCCTAATTATTAAATTTATTCCTATTATTTAATAATTATCGACGGGAAATAGGGTGTTACAGTATGCGCAGTTTTGTTTCAAAGTTAGTTAAGGAATGAAAATTGGTCATGAAGAATAATGAAGTGTTAACAACTCAATGAATTCTTTTAGGCTTCATTGAGTTTTGATATCATTCCTTTTAATCATTAGTGACTATTCTTATATTGGACAACATAATGTAGGTAAAGATAATGAAACGTGAGATTTTATACATCCATTAAAAATGTCAATTGCATCTATCATGAAAAGAAAGTATCAAGTGGTACTATTTTACCGATGACATGAACTTTAAATGAACATGAAATAATTTGTATCTCCAATAGCCTCATGTGTTTGTTAATAGATTCATACTTCTAACGAGTTAAAAATCATTTATTAGTTTCTATTATAATTGTTGGGATCCCTGTGTCGTACCGGTCGAAAGTGTGTGTCGTATCGGTCGAAAGTGTAGTTACAAAAATTGTAAAGAAACTAGGCAAAAGAACCTATGAAACCGAAAATGATTACCAGGTCAAAACCAAAACAAGTGCAGCCCACAACATATAGCGATCATAATCATGACCAAAAAGACAATTTATTATTCTCTATTGAAGTAAGAACGTTGATACATACCATCTCCATTTGTTTACTACTAGTAGTACTGTACACATTGGAAATTGAAAGCGTTGGAGTAATTGTTGCATAGAAATGAGATATAATGTGTGCTACTATCACTTCTTTTGAGTTGGCTCCATGAAAATATGCTTATATGTTCCCAAGGACATGGTTATATAGTAGTATATTGATTAGGAATTAGCTTGATTTGGCATGTAAATATGTAGTGGCATGACACTTAACTTGGCATGGAACAAATTTATTCATGCAACCTTTGTTCTTGAAACTCTAGTAGTATTAGTATTTGAAAAGAAATTTTGCTCATAAGCTTATTTTAACTACTTTTACTTTTAGTGTCATATTTTTGTAGTGTCATTGTTTTAACAAAAACATTGATTAATTAAAGGTAAATTAAATTTGAAATATCAATGTACAAAATGGACAGGTTTATACACTATCGAATTTTAACATTGTGAAATTAACCAAAAATGCTTATAATAAAGGACATAGATAGTGTATGGCTTTTCCAACATTTGATATGCCATTTGAGTTGTAGACGTGGTTCAACTTGCAGACACAACCTTTGATATTGCAAGGAATTGTAGTCAAGTGACATTAATTTTTAAACTTTGGTTATGACTTATAATCTAAATTTACTTTTACAACGCAAAAAAGAAAGTAAATTTTCTTTTGAGAGGGAAAATTAGGAAATATTATAAATTGAAAGTACAACGAAGTATTCCAACCCAACTAATATTATTCCAACCCAACGAAGTATTCCAACCCAACTAATTTTGCAAGGACTAAAAATTCTGACAAATTTTTTTCCAAGGACCAAAAAATACAATTTTATTTTCTAGAAACTAAAAATAAAATTCTGAATATTTATAGGGACCATTTACGTGATTAACAATTTCTTTTATAAGCAAAATGTATTAATTATCAGTAGAAGGGATTCTAACTCATTAGCACACAAAGGTAACCACTTTGCAAACAAACTAAAAATATTAGAGCACCAACAAAAGAGAAATCATAACAAGTCATATATTTTGTGCTAGAAACAAACCAAAATCAAGACCACGATAACATTTTGATGTTGTTCAAAACAGCATCTCCAACTTCCCTTTAAATAAATTGTAGTTTTTTGTCAACTATATACTCCACAACCATAGAGAAGCTACCCTTATCAAACTTCTCATGCACCTTTCCACAAATTTTCCCTACCGTAATTACCATGTATATATTTATGGAGATGTTAGTAATTAGAACTAACTTAACAAAGTGATACTATAGTATAATTTGACATTTATATATGCATGGATCTAATTATATATCACCGTGTCTATACTGCAGAGATGATATTGAAGCTGAAAAGTAACATTAGAGTATTGTATTTTATTTTCTAATGATGAATAAATGATATTAATGAAACCGGAGTACAAGGTGTACATACTTCTGTCTAGGTGTGTCTAATATGAACATGCTACCTACCCATGGGTCTAATTTGATTTAATAAACGTGTAAAAAAGTTTTACACCGGTGCATAACAATTAATCTCTAAACCCTTCCCTCAAAAAAAAAAATTAATCTCTAAACCCTAAACTCGTGCATGAGTTGTAATGTGGCACTTCTTGTATGTATTGGGTGTAATGTATAAATTTTTGTATTATTCAAAAAAAGAAGTTTAGCCTAAAAAAATTCAACCATTATGTTTAGACACTTATAATTCTCAAATATAGATTCAAAACCTCATTTTTCTCCATTTTTCTCTTCATATCGTATCACCTATTTATTATATATCAACCACTTCACTCTATTTATTTTTCTCTCTCTCAAATATTCCAAACAAATTAGTATTTTTTTGAGAGGCTAATTAATGGAGATCTTGAATACTTCTCAAATCCTGCCAAGTAAAGAAGAGCCATGCATGTGGGTCATGAAGGTATTAAATTCATATGAAACTATTCATATATACATGTTTCCTGAATCTTGTGCGGTAATAGTAAAGAGTGGTGATACATGTACACCCCCACGTGGCAATACACCTCTTAGCATCTACACAAACATCTGATAAGTGATCACGTGGACCCCGCACAAACACATTTTCTCTTTTCTCTCCTCTTCTCTCTTCTTAGTGCATAAGGTGTACAATAGGGTGTGTGAATAAAGGATGTTCGGTTAACAGTTTCCAATAGTAAAAGAGTTAATACTTACAAAGAGCTAGAAGACGAGATGTAACATCAGCTACAGTGATTTTACCTTTATATAGATTAAGCTGAGACATGCATAAAGCCATTTGAGACAATGTTATACAAATGGAGGCAACAGAAAGAAAGAAGGAGCTCCCTTCAGTCCAACCACCACATAGAAAAAGAAGCTGCCATAATTATGATCTTAACCTTCATTCATATAATTACTATTACTATAGTAAATGACACTTGTTAGAAAATTAAATTTAGTAATAATGTGTTAAGAGTGTGTAACCAATGTTTTAAAATTATAAAAAATAATCTTTTCGTTGCAAATTAATTTTTTTTTTCCTTAACAAATGTTCAATATTTACAGATACAAGTACTAGTGAGATTGTGTGACTGAGTTTAAAATTAGTACATATTTATAAGTCTTATACCATAAATTGACTTATTTATCTTTTGTTAAACACTTATATGTTAAACTCTTATACCATAAATTACGATTAATTAAGTTGTTTATCCAAAAAATAATCTAAGTAATTAACTATATGAATGAAATAAGAAGTTAACTTAGCAACCCTTGTATTTCCTCATATATCTTTGGTTGGGCTGAAGGATGCTCCTTCACTCTTTTTCCCTGCCATTATTATGGTCAAGTTTTGTAGAACCAAACCACGATGCCTATTTCTGTGAACATTTATCTTCCTGACAACAAATAGAGCAGTATTATTTTTCAATAACAGAAAGAATAGTGATATGATGGAAGAAATTATTATCATTAATATTTATTGCAGTCAACTAGATAACAAAATCATAGTGTATAATATGTACTTCTGAAAAATGGTCTAAAAGTGGATCTTTGCCATTTTTAATAAAATATTAATTTTATAGTAATAAAAATTTATAACAAATAATATTTTATTTAAAACTTACAAAAAATAGGAGATCCTGCCATTAGATCGGATCTATATTAAACAACCCACAAAATCAACCAATTGAAAAAAATAGAAAAAACAATTAATTGGTTGATATTGTAGATTGTTTAATATGGATCTAGTCTAACAATAGAGTCTCTTATTTTCTAATTTAAAATATATATAATTGAGATTTAATAAAAAAAATGAAAATAATACGTAACATGCCACCCGAACAAATTAATATAGGCCGATTAAAGATAAATTTCATTAAAATATAATAATTAAAGCGGGGAATCAAATCTGTCAAAATAAATAAATAAATCGGGGAATCAAAATAAAGGTATAAAGATAGACTCATTTCAAGACTTTTTTTATCATCCTAAACTAAAACTCAAATCTGATGTTATTGCAAAATAAACTAACTATGTATAATAACTACAAAAATAAAAGGTAATTGACTGAAAAAGGAACTTGTCTTGGCCTAAACTCTTACAAGGTATGATGTTTCAAACTAAAAGAAAACTGTAAACAAGAAATAGAAAAGGAAGAGGACATACTTGATAGAGGGAGGGAGTAAAAAAGGTACTATATATAGCTGCAAGAATACCATGCAAGTTTATATAAGCTCAGATAAGTAATAGATCATGTAAATTAAACTAGTTTTCTCTTGAAAATTAAAGAGAAAAACATCTTCATAAAAATTGATTGTATAATAATTAGACTTATGCCTATAAAAGTATATAAATATCTGCACAGATCACTAAGAAAAGGAAACCCTATTGTACTTTATAAAACTAGAGGTCCAATTAATGAAGAGGATGAATGAAATTAAAATAGACAAATCCAACATCATACAATAGTACCATAGTTGACCACAATTACAAAAAAAAAAAAAAAATCTTAAAAAAAAAATTAAGATCTATGGATGATGTGTATGATAAAAAAGAACTTTCCTTAATTATTAGAGTTTATGGAAATATAATAGAAAAGAGAAAAGATCTTGAAGTTGAGTAATTAGGAAGACCAACCTTAGCATGACATAGACCTAGAACTTAAGAGTAGATGTTGCCAGAAAACCCTAATTCTGGTATGTTTTTTATTGATACCTGAGCTTAACAAAAGCAAGACAATGAGAGTTATAAAGAAAGACTTAATGAAAACTGTAAAGACTAAAAAAGACTTGTTGTTGCCCAAGAAAGAGAGAGACAGAGTCAAGAGATTTAATTAAATCGTAAAACTCATTTTAGTTCAAAAGAAAACTAAGACTTAATTTGGTCCATGTGAAAAATAAAACACTACATTTCCTACATATTTTTAATATTAAAAAAACAAAATGTAATGATATAGAGTTATTTTTAGATGATTAGTGGGTCTTGTTTAAGAAATTTGTATAAGGTGTTAGGTTGAAGCCTTCATAAACTTACTACTATTAAAAAATTATAAATGAGTGATACATATACATGAAACTCATTTAAGTGTTCAAAAATAGATTTCAACATTGTGGATGCTCTAAGTTGTCCAGATTTCTTTTTTCTCCTTCATCAAAGTGATGGTTAGACATCTCAACTAGGTTGGCATCCATAAACACCACAAATTACTTTTATTTAAGATTTTTCTCCTTCATTTTTTAGAAACTAAAAAAATTACTTTTATTTTTTATAGAAAAATTGAATTTTTTTCAAAGACTAAAATGATGTTTCGCTCTTAATTGTTTATAAAGTATTTTTAGTTTTTTAGAAAAAAGAAAATATATAGAGATGATGGGTCATTGTCTTCATGAGAGTCACACACATAGGAAAGTGTGAATCCAATATGTAAAGATCGATATATTCTTGTGGAAGATACAAATGAAAATGGCAGAGTGACATGTGAAGGTAACTAAATTTCACTTGGTGTTATTCGGGTTGGTGGTGAATTTCACATAATCACTATTTCACACCGTAATTTTGGAAAATAATTATATTATAGAGCTTGAAAAAAACTCGATATTTTTATGTTACGAAACTCACTTTTTTTTAAGGAAAACTAAACTTATTTCATTTCATGAGAATTATAGGAACAATACAAAAGGAGGATTATAAAAGACAATGGGATTAGGATGTAATAAAGACGTTATGATAAGGCTATGAGCGACTCTATTTGCCTGCAAGCTAGATTGTAGCTAGCAATAGCATTAGAGGAAACAAGAGACCCACATCTAGATACCAAAATATATAGTAACTAACCGGTTGGTGCTTTGCTGGAATTTTCGATGGACTAATTACACCAACTGTAGTCGCGGAGTGTATCATAAGCAAGGTTGAGAGTGGCTGAAATATCGTCTTGCTTCTGCCCCCACAAACAAGTATTTCGACTGTGCCATATGCTCCAAAGAATAGAAGAGAAGCAAGCTATAGTGTCATCAACCAAACATCCAAGGATGGAAAATATATATAGTTGCAGCAAAACTTCCATTACTTTGAAGATGGTGCTCAATTCTACTCCATATATAAATTTTTAGTTGGGTCATGCAGCGGCGAAGCTAGCAAAAAATTGGTGCAGGGGCCAACTATAAACAAAAAATAAAATATTTTAGAACCAACATATTAAATTTAAGGATAAAATATTTTTTTAGTCCTATAAATTATAATTTTTTAGGTTTAGCCCTTAAACAAAGTTTATTCAATTTGTGTCTCGATTTGTTAAAATTTTAGGAAAAAAAAAGTGTTTTTAGTCTTGAATTTAATCTCTATAACAAAAATTAAGGACTAAAATTAAACAACATCTTAGGAAATTAACTTAAAAATCGCAAGTGTTGTAGAGACTAAAAACAAAATAATATGAAAATTAGCCAATAAATAAAAATTAAGTTAGAGTAGCAACAAATGATAAAAATTGACAATAACTAATTAAAAAAGTTGGACAAAATGCATTTCGAGAAACCAATTTTATCCTTAATTGATTGTTTACAAAATAGAATGATAATTTCTTCTCCAATGTAAACAATTAGATTATTTGCATGAAACTCATTGCCTATTTAATATGTTTATGACTATTGTCTTGATAATTTTAACCGTTCAAAAAGTTCTATATAGTTGTTATTGTGACTGAAAATACCAAACCATTACAAATGAATCTATCAATAATGTATTAACTTTTTACTTTGTTATTTATGCTAATTTTCTACAACTGAATTTGTTTGAGGTAGCTCAATGTTTATTATTTGAGGTAACTAGATATAAATACATACAAACTAATTAAAGAATAATATATATTTTGGGGTAGCCAAGGCTACCCCTTGTATATGAAGGGCTACGCCCTGGGGTCATGTGTGGCATTAAGTATTAGGATATTCACTCAATTTTACTTCATATTCTCATTAATTCATTTTAATTATATAAATAAATAAAAACTCAAACGGGTATTTTCAGCACAAACTTGTGTAACTTATGTACCCATTAACACAAAAACGGCTAGGGTTTCATTCAAATATTACAATAGCATAGAATATCAAAACAGAGTTACAAGAAATCATTAGCAAAACCTAAATGGATTAAACTAACCTAAAAATATATAAAGATCCAATAGATTAAGTTCAATATTTTTTTATCTAACACATCATATTCCTTCTTCCACTTTTGCACTTTCAGATAGGCAAAGTAATATTTTCATCTTATAAAACTCTTTTTAAGTTCCTTAAATATACAATTTTTGGGTGCTTTCATTATCGTAAAAAAAAACTTACTGAGTTGGAAAAAAACTAAAGGTGTAAAGGGGTGGCCTCTAATATGGACCCCTTTTGTATGGACCAAACATGGACCCTCTAAAATCATCTGCTGTTGAAGGTCACTTCTTATTTCCTTAAATTTATATAAAAACAATATTATTAAGTAATTTACAGTTTTGCCCATCAATGTGTTGTTATTTTTCAAGAGAATACGGAACCTTTTTTCCAGTTTTCTTTCCATATCACATTGAAACTTTCTCACCATCTCACATTCAAGTGAAACTTCTTCCTTCTTTTAATCAAACTGCATATTCCTTTTTCCTTTTCATATCAAAATCGTGATTTACCAACCATTAGAATCATAAGAATCCAAGGAATTAGGATGAATAGTTTGATAATAAAACAACAAGTGATCCACAACAGCAAAATTGGAATGATGAATTTGAGAGTACAAAGCCCAATTTGATTTACCAACCACTCACAATGGAGAGATACGAGCTTCAGCCACTTTGGATTTCAGGAACTGAAAGTGATTTGGGTTTGAAGATTAACGATATGAGGCGAGAAAGGAAACTGAAATCGATTAACAGTTATGGATTTGGGTTTTAGTTTTGAAGATTTAGAATTTTGTTAGAGAAGTTTAAGATTCAGAATTGACAATTGATGAAAAAGAGAAGAGAAGAATGGAGGGAAAGAAATTACAGAAGAAGGAAAGGAATATTCTGAGAAGAGAGATGAAAAGTATGGATCCCAAAAAGTATAGTGTTTTTTTTTATTAAAATTGATTATATTTTTTTAAAAAAATATTGATGACTGGTTGCAGCAGGTTATACAAGGAGGTTTATTGGTGGACCTTTTTTTGGGAGGTCCATATTAGGGGGCACCAAACATCACACTAGATTTTATTTTTTATTTTCAAACTCAAAGATAGAGTTACAGCTTCACTGCACTTGAATAAGAACAGTAATGCAGTATATATTTTAATCTTTGGAACCTACTACATAATAGAGCTGAAAGTCAATACTCTTATCCTGAGGCAAGACCGTGTTGATATTGAGAGCATAACAGTGTTTGACTAGAGTTAAAAAGGAAATTTACTGAAAATGAAATAGAAGCTGATAAATGCTTTGAATGTGAGGTGAAAAAAGTATAATATCCGAGCCAATGAATAAATGCTTATGTGATACAAACGTATCTATATAAGCAAGTGCAAATGGTTCCCATTCCTAACATAAACATGCATAACAGTATAAATAACACAGTATAAATAAGTGAAATGCACATAACCTATGAAGTACAAACACGGACACTGGACAAAACAACACTGATAGATACTAACACATGTGTTGGTGTCGTACGAGTGTTGGGGACCAATATGTGTCATACGCTAGGACACACTTTCAACACGAAGTGTTTGTGTGATCCTCAAAGTTGTCATATTGTCAAACTTTGTAGCGACGGCACTTCTGATTGAATGCATGTCCAATGACCGACACATGTCAATGGCCGACACCGACAAAACATTGAGACATGTGATTATCATATCATTTTCTCAGATTACTACACCTATCACTGTTAGTGTCGGTGTCGTGTGCGATGCCTGTGCCAAAACTATATCGAATATAAAACACATCTGATGAATTTAATTTTTAAATAGGATAAAATCAATAAGTTGTATTTCTGTTATTCTTACTTTTCAGTGCTCCGGAAGTAATGTGAGGAGGGACATTGAAAGCAATGCGAGTGCCCAAATCTGTATCGGCGAAGACAGCAACTTCAGCCACCGTTCCTTTCATCATCCTCCGCCGCCAAGGTGCTGTTCCAAAATCACAGAGGGAATATGAATGGAGGCGGTGACGACGACAACGCAAACGGAATGGCTGAGATGATGAGGCAGCAGTAGAGTAGCTTAGCGTTTGGCACATAACAATTGGCAACTCCACCAATCATCCTTGAGATGTGTTTTATTCAATCTGATTCTAAAAGATTTCTACCTCCAATCATTAAATGCTATCAACATCAGAATGACTGGTTCATCACTTAGTGTTGAAAGGTTCTTGTTAAGAAACACTTCTATATCTGAATCGGGTTCAACCCCAGGAGGAGGATATACAAACATATTTGTCCCTCGTAAAAGATTTTCCTCTGCAATCCTCACTATTTCCTGCTTCCACAAATTTTCTTCCAACTTCAACTTCAACATCCAAGATGCTTCCTCATTTATTCTACCATCTGTAGCAGCACATGTTTCCTCAATGACATTTGCAGTTATTTCTCCAACACTTAATCTTCTCATAGCACTGTATACAACCTTATTCTGAGAACAAGGTCTTTGTTCATGTGATGTCAACCTGAAGCAGAGCAATAAAAAATTGTTAATTAGTTTGAATGGATATCAATTACTACAACTAAATTAAGAATCAAGGGTGCAAGATACTGTTCAAGAAACAAAATAATGTGACTAGATGAATAAAATGCAAACCAGATCAGTTATATTAGCTGAGGAACAGTACTGCTATCTCAGCATCATCTGCCAACTCACATTTCTGGAAAAGGTGAACGCATCATGTGATTAACCATATTTTCTTTTTGTTTTGTACCTTGTATAAATTAACTCTTTCCTTGCGATCATCAATAATTCATTCAGTATTTCAATGCCTCCGTGTAAATTCAAAGACATCAATTCCCTGGTCTGTAAATCCCTCAATAGCTTTTCACTTTCAACGTTATAGTTTCCAGTACACAAAAATGAATCAATAAGAACTATGTATATAGAAGTATTAGGCCAAATATCTCTTTGTTTCATCTCTTCATAAAGTTTAAAAGCAGCTTGAATATCACCATCGGCACAAAGGCCAGATATAAGAACGTTGTATGCAGCAACATCAGGCTTCACATGACATTGTTCCATTACACTTCTCAATTCCAATGCCTTGGCAACATTACCTTCTTTGCAATAGGTGTGCATTAATGTCGTGAAAGTAGCAACAGTTGGAATTATTCGCATCTCGAGCATGATATCAAGAACACGAGTGGCATCGTCAGTCTTCTTTGAACGTGCAAGCCCTCTGATAATAGCACTCATAGCAACACCTTGGGTGCTGACCCCAAGTATTTTCATCTCATCTTGAAGCTCCATGGCTCCTTTGACATTTCCCGTTCTGCACACGCCCTTAATTAACGTGGTAAATTGTTTACATGTAGGAGCATAACCATTTTCCAACAAGGCATGCAGAATACAACGGGCTTCACCAAAAGAACAAGTTCTAATGAATCCATTAAAAAGGGCATTGTATGTATCTACATTAGGAGTAACTCCTAACATATTCAGTTGTTTTACCAGGTCAAAGGCCATTTTTATCTCATTCCGTTCACACAGCTTACTAACAAGCACATTCAACGTAAAACAATCAACTTTGAAACCTTCAACTGTTATCTTTCTTAAAAATTTCACGGCAACATCCAATGATCCAGACTTACAATATCCAAGAATTAGAGAGTGCCATGTTAACCTATCAGGTACAAAACCGTGTATGATCATTTCATTGTATAACTTAGAACAGCTTGCCATGTTGCGCCTCTTTGAATATCCATGCAAGAGAATGTTGTAAGTAGCCAAGTTGAAGCATAAACTTCTACTCCTCATTGTTGAAAGGATATCATTTACCTTTGACATTTTTCCCTTCCTTGAGTATCGATCCAAAAGAACATTGAATGCAATAGCATCAGGTTGAACACCTTTGTTTAACATATCTTCAAACATATATAAAGCAGCTTTTGAATGTCCGTCCTTAAGAAGACCATCAACTAAACTAGTGTACATAGCAGGATTTGGAGATAATAATCCTTTTTCAATTGCCCTTCCTGACAAAAGGAGGGCGGGGACCGTTTTACCTTTCCTGCATAGTCCTGCAATAAGACTAGTGTATGTGAAGCTGTCAGGCACAAAATTATTCATAACCATCTCATCAAGAAGGGCAACCGCATTCGATAAATTTCCTGATCTTGATGTCAAAGTAAGCATCGTGTTGTAGAAAGTACTACCAATGGCATAAGGAATGCTACTGGGTCTATGCATAAATATTTTGGCTACATTAATATGTCCGCCAATAAGAAGTCCTTTCAATAGACCCTCGAATGTGAACTGGCTTGGTAAATGGCCTAAACTATTCATTTTATCAAACACAGAGAACGCTTTTAATGCGTCCCCAGAATTTCCGTAGCTATCTATAATGCAATCAAAAGTAACAGAGCTAGGAGCAAGACCCATCCTGCTCATGTGGTCCATAAAATACTCGGCTTCTTCAAGTCTCCCGCATCTACAAAAAGAGGCAACTAACACACTACTTGTAAAGTGATCTGAAACATGACCACTCTGGTTCATAACTGCATAAGCATTTAACGCCTCTTTTAGGTTTCCCATCTTGCAGTAGTTGTAGATTAATGTTGAATACAAAACTCTGTTTGGAACAAGCCCGGTCTTGTACATTTTACACATCATCTCCTTTGCATTTTTTATCTTCCCCGCCTTAAGAAATCCATTGATGAGTACCGAAAATGTAACAATATCAGGACTAACAAAAACTTTTAACATATCATCCAGCAATTGTACAGCTTCTTCAAGAAGGCCATTCTTACACAATCCATCAATCATTGTTGTATAACTAATATGACCGACTCTCACGCCATCCATCCTCATCCTCTCAAGAACACTGGAAACCAAACCAAATTGAGCATGCTTGGATATCCCATTCAAAAGAGCCCCATATGTCACTTCAGTAGGTCTCAAACCATGTGAAACCATCACATCACAAAGTCTCAACGCTTCCTCAATGTTGCCATTGCTACAGTGCCCAAAAATCAATGTATTGTAAGTAACACAGTTTGGTAACAAGTTACATGATGACATCTCCTCAAAAACTTTTGTAGCAACTCCAATCTTCCCCTCCTTAACAAATCCATTAATAAGAGTATTATAAGTTACCTCATTAGGATACACCAGATTCTTCCTCATCCTTTTCAAAATCAAATAACCTTTTGCACTTCTACTTTTTCTACACAAATCATCTATCAACACATTATATGTACAAACATCTGCCGCAATACCCTTAGATGCCATGGCGTCAATAAGCTCAGATGCTGCCTTATACCTTCCTTTCTTACAATACCAATTAAGCAAAGTATTATAAGTAACCGCAGTTGGAAAATGACTGGTTTCTTCCATTTTCCTCAATAGAATCCCAGCACTTTTAAACTTGCCGCGTTCACACAAAGCATTCAACAATATATTAAACGTAGCAACATTCGGTGAAACCCTATTAGCAATCATTTCTTTAAAAAAAAACCAAAACAAATCAACCTCCCGATCCTTCACCAACGAACCTAACACCATGTTACACGTAAACACAGACGGGCTAAACCCTCGAAAACCCATCAAACGAAAAGCCTCAACAGCATCACCAACCATATTCTCCCTTAAACAAACCCTAATAAGTAAATCAAAAACAGCTGGATTTGAATTACAAAAAGGGTATGTCTCCATCAAAGCCCCAAAAACATTATTAAAACCAACATCCATATGTAACATATGTGACAAAGTTGTTTTAGCATAACCATACATTCTAGCCTTAACAAGGATATGGGTAGTTGTGGAAATGATGTGAGTCAAATGATTCGTCTCTAAATTGGGTTTTTTGATGACCCATTTGAGGAATTTCAATGCTAACATTCCATGAATAGGTCTAAGTGAACCTAACCTATAATTCATGCGGTTGAGTGATTCCCAACGGTGTATTGTTAAGAAGGTGTAAATACTCTTTTCCATGTCAAAAACCATAGATTTGATTGTAAAGGTGTGAACTTTATAATGAAAATGAGAAATTAAAGGTGGGTTTATAGAGGGGTGAGAAAAGGGTTACCTTGAATGTTGAAAAAGTGAAAGATGAATAAAGGCATTGATTCTGCAAATTCTGGAATTATAGCAAGCGAGCGAAGCAAATTGTGTCTATAATTTGTGAAAATGAAAGATTATTTTGGATGATTGTTTTTTGAATTTAATTTGTATCGTGGTGAAATTTGTCACTGTAAATAGCATTGCTTTTGTTATTAAGATATTTTAAAACCACCAACAGCAAGAATTTCACTTACCACCACCCATGTTTTCCGACAGAAACCAATTTAATATCTGTTTATTATTTAATCAAAAAAAAAAAACTGTCGGATGCTTGTGTAGTATTGTGGATTTCATGGTTTGATATTTCGTGGTATATAGCATTAGCCCTTTAAAAAAATATATGTTTTGCATTGAGAGATTAGTCTTTACAGATGAACATAGATAATATTCGGTTCACACAAAAATTATCCTTTTTGAATTTTGTAATCTAGGAGAGACGTACTTTTGTATAATCGGTGAGAAATGTAATAGATCCTTTTTTTTCTCTTTACATTAAAGACAATGAAGTTTGAATTATGCATCCAAACACAAATAGTTTATGGAGCAAAAATGAGCTTTAACATTGTCCTAGAATTTGTTTTTGAGGTATTGGGGATACTTACGATTTTTATTTACAATTAAACATTTGCACTAATGATGTGTGTACTTTCACACAAATAAAACAAAAATCCTCTAAAAATATGTATATATCATACATATAATTCAAAACAATCAACTAATTTAGTAAAAAAGAAATAAAACTACACTGTATGTATGAGAAAGAGGAATGCAAATACTCTAAAGCAAATAAAACAATAAAATGAGTACTAGTTTCCTATTGCCATGAAAGTATTGACGTAACAATCACAATCCAGAAAACTAAGTAATTCAAAATCACAACCATTACTCATTATTTTGCACCAAGATTTTGGAAAATAACTATAGTGCTCTACCCTGCATGTTTGGACAAACATTTGAGAGCTAATAAAATTATGTTTGATACACTTGTAACAAAACAGACTTGGAGAATCTTCATATTGCTAACAAAATAGTAACAAACTGCTAAACAATTGCTGATCTGCTTGCTTTCTTGATCAATAAGTTAATATTACAACTTTTCCTACAAATGCCCCCATGGTAATGTTAAATCAGAAAGTCTACTATTTCCAAAGTGTTTGCCAAAATAAACAGATCAATACAACTGATCCCATCACCTATTTACACCCTTTTGATGGTCTACACTATAGTTAATGTCAATCATCACTGTCACTAATAGAAAATATTGAACCATTATGTTGAGATTTTTCCTCTAGAAGCTTTTTATTTTTGAATTTACAAAGAGAAAGAGCAGGACTATGCTTAGTACTATAAACCCCAAGACTCTTTGAAGCTGAAAGAAAAAGCTTCCCCAATTTGGATGGTCTACTTTCGCTACATTTCCCAGCTTTGGGTTTTCGAGGTTTGCTACATTTCTTAACTTTGGATCTCTTGGTTTTGCTGCCTGAACTTTTGGAAACCACGTCAACATGCAATGGAACATGTGGAGGTGTTTTGGGAGAGAATTGTGGTAATGGATCAATTTGTCTCTTTGAGCAACTTTGCGCACTGGTGCTTGATTGAACTTCAAACACACTACGAACAGCTCTTGATGTAACATCGGAGTTTGAAGAGCAGCTAAAATTGTCATTGTCAATGCCATTGAAACCTAAAAAATATTTATTGATTATACCGGAGACTGATATCACTTGAGTCGACATCTTACTCGGACTTTCTTGCCTTGAGTTAGCATGCAACTCAACCAAATTTTCATCTTTATTCTCTAGTATCGGACAACGACTCTTACTGACCGTGTTAGTGGGTTTGTCTCCAAATCCGCAGGAGTGTCTTTCTAGCATTCCACTGGCTGCATGTTGCTTGTAAAGTTCACGAGAGTTTCCCTTTTCCTTCAAAACTTGATCAATAGCTTCATTCTCTTCAGATAGATAGGCACAGGGATGGAGTCCTTGTCTCTTTTCCTCACTGTTGCATCTTGTCTTATTTTCACAGTCATAAGTCATTAAGTCTTGATGATTGGAAAGAATAGCCGCATCACAGGGTAAACTTGGAAGTCGCAATTTTAAATGCCCCACTTCCACATGAAGAAACCATGTTTCTCTCATCTTTGGGAAAACATACTTTATAGGAAGCGAATCAGGCAGGTAGTAGAAGCATGATCTTCTCTTCACCTAGCAGAATACGCAATCATATGATCAACACAAACTTTTTTTAGCAGAAACTCACAAAAGACACGTACTTAAACAGAAAGCACATACCATTAATCCATGAACTTGGATCTCTCCTATGTCTGGTAAACAAGTGAAGTGCACTTTCTCAAAATCTCCTGCACAACAATGATTCCATCCCATTAGTTGAACTCACAAAAGACACATATTAAAGCAGAAAGCATATACCATTAAGCCATAAGAAACTAACCATAATTTGAAGGTGAAGGACTTAGGGCTTGTTTGAATTGGCTTATTTAAGCTTATCTATTTACATAAGTTTTGTGAGACTGCTTGATAGAACTTTTGACAACAACTTATGGCAATTTTCATAAGTTTTTTTCAACTTATTTTCATAAGTTCTCCAATATAGCTTATAAAAACAACTTACATCATATGCAAAAAACAATTTAACATTATTTTATCTTTTGCTATAAAAATAGCTTATGCAAGCTTATAAGTTGCAAATAAGCTGTATATCCAAACAGGCCCTTAAGGGTAACATTCCACCTTAACATCTAAATCCATATTAAATTCAATAAGATTACCTCTCCTTAAACTTTGGCATCCTAAACATTGTGAGACAATTATCCTAAACAAGGAGAAAAGTACATAGAATAAAACTAGTGAAAATGAAAAGGTTGTTATTACTTTTGAGTGTTCCGGCTGTAATGTGGGAAGGTGCATTGAAAGCAATGCGACTGCCCAAATTTGTGTCGGCGAATACAGAAACTTCGGCCGCCGTTCCGTTCATCCTCCGCCGTTACGGTGGTGGTGTTCCGGAATCACAAAGAGGGAAGATGGATGGACGCGGTGACGACGGCGCAAGAAGTGGAGTAGGGTAGTGTTTTCACAACTAGAAAAAGAAGGGAATTTTCACGGTAACACCATAGATTGAGGCCGTAAATCCGATTATTTTCGTGAAATAAATAAAGGGTTAATAGGTCTTTACCTCCTCTAATATAAGTCATTTTTTGTTTTTCTCTGTAAAATATTTTTTTTGATTTACCCCCTGTAAAATATTTTTGTTTTGATTTACCCCCTTAATAGGCCAAACAAAAACGAAAATTGGTTTTTGTTTGGCCTATTAGGTACAGGGGGTAAATCAAAAAAATATTTTACAGGGGGTAAAATCAGAAATGACTTATATTACAGGGGGTAAAGATCTATTAACCCATAAATAAATAAATAAGGGTTTTGCTAGAAGACATGTGTCTTTCTAGCAAGTTATGTTATTGTACGAGTATTTGTTAAAAGACACCAGCTAATTTTTATGAAGGTGTTTTTTAGCAAAATAATAATTAAAAAGTGGAAATCACACATTAAGGTGTAAGTTGCTAAAAGACACCTTTATGGATGACTTCTAGCAAAACCCAATAAATAATTACCCGTAAACTTTTATATTTTAGAAAATATCATTTTGTAAGAAAAAAAAACATAATTTCATTGTTTAAAAAAATCATACTATTTTTTTTAATCAGTATTCTTTATTACGAGTAATAAAAATTAAAAATAAAATAAAATTTCATTGACACTTTTGATGATAAGATTTAATTATTATAATTGTAAATGATAGAAAATAATTAAAAAAATCTCACTAAATTATTAATTTTAAGATTTGGACTACCGATACACTCGATTTTTTAAGTGTACGGTGGAACAACTTACAAAAAATGGTAATATTAAGATTAATTTCACATTAAAAAATGGTAATATCAAATTTAACTGCAGAACAACTCAAATTTGTAGTCTTATTATCTCTAAAATATTACCGCAAGCAGCATGCCCGTCACAATTGGAGTAAAGATCATCTTCATTTGTCAAAATTATCTTTTTAAACGGAGAGAATCATAAATGAAAAAAAATCATTTCCTCAACAATTGACGACATCTAACAACCTCATCAATATTACATTTAATCCAAGAACAATAGGATGATATCAATTATCTCTTTGATAGGAGCTTTAGGCAATGCATATCAACCGAAAAACTCTTTAACATTTGAAACTCCCTAATGGAAGAAGAGGAGTAGCAAGTAGGGGTGTTCATGTCCAATCCAATCCAAAACAAACCGCAATAACCGAAAAACAAAAAACCGAACCAAACCAAAAACTGAAGATCGAAAAAAACCGCAATTTTAAATGGATCGGATTGGTTTTCGGTTCCCTTAGTACAAACCGATCCAATCCAATTCAAACCGAAATATTTATACTTGTATATATATATTATTATATAAATTTTTTGTAAATGTTTACTTAATTTACAATTATGTAACTATTTTCTAGACTTGTTCTTTAATAATGTTTAATTTTTTTTCTTCATTTTTTTAAGAAATATTATTAATTTACGATTCTCTAACTATTTTCTTTAATCTACTATTTTATTTGCTTTATGTTACTTCTATTTTCTACTTACTCGTCTTTTTCGCAACCTTCCCATTTTATGAAATATCATAGAATAAAAACCGAAAACCAATCCAATCTAAACCGAATTTTTTTGGATCAGATTGGATTAAATTTGATTTTAAAACCAAACCAATTGGATTAACAAAAAACATAATCAAAAAAATTGGATCAGATGGTTTTTGTTCCCAAAACCGAACCAATCCAACCCGTGAACACCACAAATTTCGTAAGAATAGAGAGATTAGTTTGACTTATTTTAAATTTCGTAAGTAATTTCACAACACAAATTACTTCTAATTTTATTGAAAATTCAACAGATTTACAAAATATAAAATTGTGTAATATGATTAAACTAGTACCCTCCAAACCACAAGTTGGCTAAAAATTTAAACAACACACATCTTCACATCATTCACTAAAAATAACCTTCCCATCAACCTTAACTTCCATATCTCTTTACTTCCATGATCCTTAATTAAACATTCGACGTGTACATACCTAATGATAATGCAAGTGAAGATGTGTGAAAGACAGAGGCTGTTGCCAACATTAATAATTTGTTGAATAAATGTCCATCCAAGTACAATAGTGTGAAGATGTTTGGAAGGAAATTTTGATGGACATGGTTGGTTCTTTAGCTAAAGAACCATAGAAGTGGAGATGTGTAGAATAGTGCCAGGCTGAATTGCAATATTTTTGCATAGTTCTTGCATTTCCCATTCTTGTGCCATTGGACCAAAATATTGTCAATGTTCTTAAACATTACATGACTTTACTAAGACCACTAAAAGTCACGTAAGAACCAAAATTGTGTTATATGCCAAAATAATGCTTTAAAAACCAAACAAATAATGCAAAAAAAATCAGTTTAAGAAGTACCAAACATCATCTCTTCTCCAAACTACAAAATAAACGTGTCAATGATGTGTTTGTATAACATTAAAAAAAGGGTTAAATAAATTTTGAAATACCTATAAAATATTCTTCATTCAAGTTTAACCCTAATTTTTTTATTCTTGTTTAATCCACATCTTTTATTAAAATTGCATGCAATTGCTAAAAGTTGTGGACTAAAAATAATAAAAAAATTAGAGGCTATATTTGAATGATCGATATTTTATAAAAAACTAAATATATTTAACTGGATGTGTATAATAATATGATATGATTCATAATCGATCAATTTTTTTAGGACAGTCGATATAATATGACTTACAATAAAATATCATTATAAAATCAGTCCTAAATTGGACCATTCTATACTCTATAACTACTTTAAGAATACAATAAGTCAAATGATATATCTGCAGCAAGCCTTCCAGTTGACAAATCTATTTCAAATAAGCAAAACACATACTATTACTTATAAATTATATTTATATAAACCCTATCTAATGTGTGCCATTCTCAACAACTAATAAGTCAAATGAAGCTTAAATTTCATCATACGCATTGCAACCCTCCTCCTTTGTCCGGGCTGGGGACCGGCTGTGTTTATATCATATATGAAACACAGGCGGAGTTAATTGCGAAATCACACGAGCCCTCCTTCATGTGTATAAGCATTGTTTATTTCAGTGAAGAGAGAAACAAGTATCAATCACTAAGTTGATGGACATTGTAATTGCAAAACATCAAACAATCATGTGTCATAGACCACCACGTTATTCATTTTTGGGTTAGCATAGAGCTTTCATGTTTCTCCATAGGGCAAACAAATGCAACCGTGCACTAGGATGAGTTTTTCAACTAAACCGCCTATATATGTCCATACATGCTTTGAGTTTTTTGTTTTATTCAACTTTTAATGGCTGAAGAATTTTCATTTGAAGAAAGGGTCTCATCATTCCACATTACATGTTGCCTGCCAACGGGAAATTTCAGTTATCAAAACCCAAGTGATGCAATGTCGTGAATGAAAAGGTAAAACCATGTGAGTCAACTAGAATAGTATGCTTGCCTTTATTTAAAGGTTTTGTCTAACATGCACAAGCAAAATGGTTTTGCACCATGTGCAAGTGTCTTTTTTACTAAAAGATCAAATAATTATATCAGTTCTCATTTAAATTTAATGGTGAAATTTATTGATCCAATGGTAAAAACTAAATTGTGCATGATGCAAAACTTGTCTTATTTATACACCATAAATGTGATCTTATGTAAAAGTACTACTTTCACTATTTCATTTTTTTAGAATACTTTCAAATGGTATAAGTTGTCTAAAAGTACACTTTTGGACTAGACAAAATTAGTGTTTTTCTCGTCTTATCTTAATAGACATAAAGAGAACATTTCCAAGACATTTTTTTGCAAATGTCAACGAACAATTGTTTTATTGTAACATGACCTTGAAATATTATTTAATTTCAATTCATTTATGCCTAAAATACAGTAGATAGAAGACGTCACTTGGTTGCAATTTTGCCACTACTATAGATTTACCACTTGATCTAATATTATCTTAATCTTACTTCAATCATATTATATTTCACACACAGAGCTCATCCAATGAACATATTTTTTGCATGTGTCATTTTCTAAACCTTCCACTTCATTGCCTATACTCCTCAAATTCTCTAAACCTTCCACTTCATTTCCTATATTCCTCAAATTCAAATTGCATATTATAGATAATTCATTTTATTATAGAGGGGTGTGCAAGGATGCTAAGAACACTCACTTTTCAATTTATGTAGGTCACACCATTGTTTGTTAACATGAACCCACAATAAAATGGCGGAATCTACATGATTTTACTTATAAAGAGAGTGTATGTCGAAAAGAGAATGTTAAGAGTGAACGTTCCCAACACCACTCTTTGATATATCATATCATACTATGAATTCACACTTCTTTCTTGAACATTGTTGATGTATTTTGATGTTATATTTAATGATATCACAGGTCCTTAATAGTGGACACACAACAATGATATATGTATGTTTAATGTGATATGGTGATTTATCGTAAACGTTGTTGTTCAACAACTAAACACAGCAAGTTATAAATTTGGGACTAACTTATATTTTCACACTTAAAAAGAAAAACTTGGATTCTTCCATTGAATTTCTCCCCATGCAACTACAGGTTCACAATACAATTGTGTATATCCAAGCTCATTTTGGAGGTGGGAAAAATTTTCACCGTATTAAATAGTTTGTTATTTCAAAGGTATGCCGTTAGCCAATGCTACTAAAACAAATACACCAAGGATAAAAATAAATTGGACTTGGTTGAATATTTTCAAAGAAATGATGTTGATATGGATATACGCAATTTAACATATAAATGTACTCTCTCCATCCCATATTAATCGAACTAATTTGACCATGTGCGTTATCCATATAACATACTTTAACCATATTTTTCTACTAATATATAAAGACAAATGGTAGCATAAGATGTTGGATTTGTCTCGTGAATGATTTCAAAATATGGGACCGAGGGAGTGCAACATAAAGTGACGTTGTATTCATTATTTTATACCTGCTAAATACCCAGTTTTCCATTCTCAAACTTGTTTTTTCGTGCAAACCCCTCATAAACGTTTATCTCAATTTATCTCTACATTTTATCCCTTTGAAAAATCAAAATGCAAGAAGCTTCAGTATTGATTGTAAAATTACCGTTTCATAAAAAAAAAATATATATCATTTTTTGTAAATGCTAAAGAAAACATGTAAAATAGAGTTATGTTTGTTAATCTCACTGGTATTATTTAAATTAAAAAATGATTTGATTAATTAGTATAGAACAATTTGTAATGAGTTCGTTCTAGTAATTGGATAAATAAAGCAATATAAGAAACCAATGAACAAAACAAAGCTAAAGCCTAAAGCCACTGCTCCTACCCTTTTTTTTTATGACATTTCGTGCATCCAAAATGGTAGTGGTTTTGGCCAGGAATTCATTTTAAAATACCTTTAGCTGCTGCTCGGTGCTCACTTTATTTGATGAGGAGTTGACTGAGGGAACCACTGGATAATATATTAAAGGAACTGGCCAGGAATGACTCTAACAAGGGGCAGAAAGAGAAACATACCAGAAGCATAATCCAATTCAGCGACCTAACAGTTTTTCCTACTTGAGCTAGTCCTGCAACAACAGGAATTGAAGGTGGGAAGCAAAATAAACGAAATGAAAACATGGAACAAAAATTAAATATGGTCACTTGGCAAACCAACATATCATCTATCTCTAAATTTTAAAATAGGCCACAAATAAGTTTATATATTTTAAAGTTTCTTGCTTTAGAGTAATTATTAGAGTGAAAAAACAATATCCATAATTATTTTTACTGCATGACTCGTACAAATCATCATTAACATGATGAAATTGAACTACCCAATTGGCAATTGCAAACCATTTTGCTAGAAATCCTACCAATTTCCCAACGTTGGTAAATGGGAGATTTGACACCATGCATGAGTACCAATTTTTTTTTAAGGCATGGTTTTCCAGGCTCAAAAGAATTGCCACTTTATGCTATAGTAAAGTGATTTCACTTGTGTCAAAAAATTGCCTTAAACTCATCATGCAGCCTAAACAAGTTTTGGCACATTAATATTTATCAATTGACTGTTAAAAAAGGTTGATATGGACGTCTAATATTTTTACAATCCACTTGTCAACAGAAATTCCAATATTATATTGCTGGCCTGTAGATACATCGATCGAGCAGTCGCCACCTATTCAGCCGCAACCACTAATACAATTCAATCAAATCTTTGTTATGGAAACAAGAGGGCAGGTCAAAAAGAGAGAGAGAATGAACTGGGTAAGGAGAAGGGGGATTTGAGATTTGCAATGTCGTAATTGAGTATCATGCACTAATGTTCCAAAGATTTTTACTCGTTAAAAGAATTGGGCATCTTTTGTACCAAATCATTCCATCACTAAATTATTTAAACATGGAAAAAAATTATTTACAGCTTCTAAGAGGAGAAACTCAACTGCCACAACTTCTACAAGAATGCCCAAGTTAGTTATGCCACCACCAAACAAGTAGGCAACATCAGTCACCAATAGCATTCAGTTCAGTCTATCGTCAACAATGGTGATCCATAATTACCTGAAACACCATAACACTTAAATCAATACCCAGAACTCATGCACTAGATGGCATGTCTTAGTTTAATTTCCACTATTATTATCATCATAACATCAAAAAGTTCTTGGAATAAAAGGCTCAAGAGTTATCACAAACAATTTATAATCCTAAATTTCTTATTTTTATCCAACACCAGATACTCAGTTTGATAACCTGGTTTACCTAACAGCAAACTAACAATCATAAACATCTAAACTTATACACATGCATCAATTGCACTTTAAACACATGTATGATGTTTCAATGAATCATTTCCATAATAGTTTACAATTACATAGAAAAATAGTCACAAACTACAAAAACATACTACACAAAATGTTTGAAACTAGAGCTACATCCCAGATTATCCTATTATCATGGTGTAGTGACAGTTACGGCAAGGTGACATACTAGCCCCATTACCATCATGAAAAAACAAGGCAAGCTGAATTATGTGAGAAAAACATGCATTTATTAGTAGTTGGAATCTAGATTAGCTTTCGGAAAATTTAACCTCATAAGATACAGGGCACATAAAAGAACGGTACCACGAGATTTTCATAAAGTGTCAACAACCACAAAATTTCCACTTGGTGAAGGATAACTAATGCAAGTTGTAAATATAATTGTGCAGAAACCATATATGAAGCAGACACCAAATGAACAATACAAGTCTGTTCTTTAACAGAGGAGACTAATCTATGCCTATTCCCCTGTATTTTCCTTTGGTCATCACCAGTCTCTATCCACATGAGGTCCATATCCAGTAAGAAAAATTAATATAATATGCTCATAATTAAAAAAAAAAGTAATAGTTAACCCCCGTAACACCAGATTGCGTACCATCCAATTTGATGTCAACTGCTGCATCTCAGTATTAAGCAAGTGGAAACATACAAGGCATGTGTGAACAAGCACTGCTGCAACTCATCCAATTTGATGTCAACTATCCAGTGTAGTATACAGTAACAGTCTTCAAATCTTCAGCATATATAGTGTATTTTGGGACTATAATCCTGCAAGAAAGACAAGAACAATAAGATTGCGTACCAATGGAAGAAGAATGACTCTTTCCGACAAAAAGTACCAAACAAAGATGCATATTTCTCTCTGATCAATTGCATCCACTGAACAATCACAATTAAGGAAGGTATGCCCATTTCCAAAACATTATTTAACATATTCAACATATGCTTGATAAACTTGAAGCCGAAAAGACATGTTTAAAGAGTTGAATGCATGCACTGAACAAAACCCTAGACAAAGAAGTCAGGAAAATGAGGACCCCATAAAGGAAGGAGGACTGACTATCAACAAAGGGGGAGAATAAATTATAATCATCTATAGTATCAACTAATCAGTTATCAAAAAGAGGGAAATGTCAACATTTGAATCAACGAAATATAAAAATGTCATGTAAAGAGGATAAAATAAACATACATGTACAATGCACAGACTGAGGAAGCACATACCAGTATCAGTCTAAAAACTGCCTAATTCATTGATCCGCGGCACCTGCATCATAAGTGCATAAACGTTACAATTAGAAAGAAAACAAGGTGACTTTCACATTTTATTTCATCCTAAAAGTTTGGATAAAATGATGATCCTATTCAAATGTCTATCAAAAAAACTACAGATGCCTTTTTTTCCCCTCCTTATCACTCCATTCCTTAACTTCCTCACCTCAACCACCAAAGCTAACCTTATATAGGTTTTGTAGGGTTATAAAATAACCAAACTGAAACGGGTCATATTCTTCAGTTTGTTTTTTTGAAAACCACTCCTTCAGTTAGAAGAGAGAGAAAGCGAGAAAAAAAATTGAAGAGGGAGAAGGAAAATTGATGATAGTGTGGAAAGT
>Ga0228710_1003478_pt1 | contig 25061 bp, 7 predicted proteins | sample MedpolnodulmetaG_FD_177995 | JGI IMG/M metagenome (GOLD analysis project Ga0228710, IMG submission 177995) | Root nodule microbial communities from Medicago polymorpha collected in Santa Monica, California, United States - pink nodules | ecosystem: Host-associated > Plants > Roots > Nodule...
CTATTTAATTTGCATGTATCGGCAAATCTTTTATATAATACATGTATCTAATTAAATCACTCTATTATGTCATCTTTTTATATAATTCTCAAAATATCTATAAAGTACCTATTTGGCTTGATTGTATTGGATGTATGTGTAAAAATATATTACACCTATCCGTAAATACAAATTAATCTCTTATCATAATAGCAATAATATAAATAGATTTACCAATCCATTTCTTTTTTAGGAAACTTGAAAATCTTTAAGATGACTTTTAGCTGGATAAATTGCCTCAACGGATGCAAAAGAAATGGAAGACTAGGACATTCATAAGAATGTTACAAATTGAGGATTTGTTTGAAATTTTTAAAAATTGTGACTATAAATTGTTCAATAAAATAGTAATAAACTTAACAATAAATAATGATGATGCATAATAAACAGGTATAGAATTTGCTTTACTTTTCATCAAGTTTGCAAGCATGTTCTTGATTTATTTCCTTTCTCCTATTGAAATAATCAAATAATAGACAAAAAAATTGGAAAAACTTTTTATCTACAACCGTCCTTGCCAAACATTGAGTTGAGTTATAATAGACAAGGTGTTCCCTACCCTACTAAATTGTAGTCTTGATACAATGTAAACTAGACTTCTTCAAATAATATACTAATGAAGAGATTAGGTGAAAGTAAATCATTTGTCTCAATCATAGCTTTGGTTAGTATCCTTTTGATGCACACATAGCACAACCCTTTTGTCCTTTTCCTCCACAGTAATGTCATTGGCTACTAGTATTTCATAATAAACTAATGGCTAAAATACCTTCTTTTTTTCATTTACTAATGACTAAACTTTTATTTCATAATAAAAGTTTTAATTAGATTCATTATCTTATTCTTCAGATTAAGTAGTCCATTAATTTTTTGAAAATTTAATTAGGTTCCTTGTCTTTATTTAATGTTTTAAAATGGTACTTTTTATTTTATAAAAGTTATATCAATGTAGTATTTTTATGTTTCGAAATGTTTCTTATTTTGCTTTTTACGTAAGAGATTTCATTAAAACTTTTAAAAGTAAGCAAGGGAATGAATTCAAGTAGTTAATGAGATTCACCAACGAATAAATCATTTAGGAGAAGTTGAGTTCAATTCTTAGGACCATTGAATCAAATTAAAAGAAATGAGATGAAAATTAACAAATATATAATATTATACTATATGACATAAAAAGCACTGCCTAATAGAAATTGATTTCTCCAAATGTATTTTTTACGTGAGAGAGTAAAATATGATTGTGGTCAATCAAACTCCTTCAATTTGGCAGGGATAATGCATAATATATACAAGATCTAGGTACAAACTCCGGCTACCACAAAACAAAACAAAAAACTCCTTCGATTTTCTAGTGAGTTTAGTTTAATTAGTATTGATAATACATAATATATACAAGTTTGCCGTTCAATCGACCAACCAAAAAAAATCCTTCAATCAATTTGTTTATTTTCGGCACAAATTTATTTTACGTGTTTCTCTCTTAATTTGAATGACAAGAGATCATAATTTACAATTTCACCTAAAATTTATACGTGGGAGAATGAATCAACTCTAATGAGTTGTCTCCAACTCGGATTTGATATCTGAGTCTTTTAATTTTTTCAAAGGTTACGAATTACGATCACCTCTAAAATCACTTCTAAGTAGCAAGTATTTTTGGAAAATCGGTTAAAACGTCACATCACAATGGTTGTGAGCCTCAAATAAAAAATCTTCCGTATCTATCACGTCTCCATTATTTACAAACTCCGATGTGTTTGTTGGTTTTGCTTTTCCATGGTTTAAAGAGCTTCTAGATTCTCTCTACACAACAATTTTGTTTTCTCAATTAATCTAGTTTTTTAAAATTCATTATTTTAAGATGAATCAGTAAGATGTCAAGGGTTTCAACCTTGAGCTCTATGTATATTATATATTATTATTAACTGAGTTAAATTTATGAATATTTATACACGACAATTTTATTGGAGAAATATATAAACAAATTGTAATATCTTCCTTTTAATTTTTTACAATGATAAGCATAGATGATAAATATTTAGACACACTAACATTAACTGAAAAAAATTAATTTAAAACAAAAATAATTAAATCACATCAATCAACATCATTTAGTTTTATTCTATTTTAATTTTTACATTTGATGTGAATGCGTCCAAATATTTATCATTTATGATTGTGACTATAGAAGAGTTTCTCCAATATAAGACCAAAAGAACTAAAATAATTTAGAAAAGGAAGCAAATATGATAAAATTATCTTGAAAGATGTGTAATCAAACTCATAATAGTATAAAAAGTGTTATTTTCAATGTAATTTTTTTCTTTTTATGTTTTCAAAATAATCACGTCAGCAATTTTCAAAGAGTTAAGTCATTGTAAACGAAAATGACTATCATAGGATATAATGAGCGATTAATTTGTATCTTTGAGTCAAAACTAACATGAGAGCGCATTACCAAAATATTGGTTTTTCCATAAGTAACGATACAATCACGTTACTTGAATTGAAACTACAGAGAAAAATTTCATTTCGTGTTTCAACAAATCTCTAGCAACATTAGCCAACAAAGCACAACAAATCTTATGTCATTCATCAATTATTTTGTACTATTTAGAAAACAGCTTTATGATATGGGACAATCATTATCACCACACTATGCTAACAGCTTAATCCACACATTCAAAAGTAAGTTAACAAGAAACATTAGGAAATCAATGGTACATTATTTACAGTGAAAAGTTAATTAGCATGGAGGGGAATTTTTCCCCTACCAACATCCAAGCACATTCATTTGAATGAAGAGAAAACATAAACTAAGAACATCATGTACAGATAAAATACAGAAAGAACAGGACTTGCATACACAAGGCAAACTAGGGGTCTGCTTTACCAGCCACCTGTTCATCACTAGAATCATATTCATCTTCAGTTAGCTCCTCATCTTCATCACTGGATTTCTCTTCTGTTGCAGCTCCAATGTCTTCTGGCTTGGCATACTTCTCACAGTACTCTGAAAATTGGACGTCAAAGAAGACATCAGTAAATGTTGACAAGTTATTGTTTCTGAAGATTGAAGATGTCAACACACAAAACACGCCACAAAGAAAATATGAGAAGAAATAAAACTAGTGTGATTGGAAACCTCTTTGTCTAACAAGTATTTCAAGTTGTTTGAAACTTGAAAACCCATTCACAAGACACTCACAACTCAAGTGATCACTCTTTACGAGAAACATTTGAACCAGAGAATTGCAAGACTTTTGGTATTACAACAAGCAGCACCAACACCTACTCCTCTTTAAATATTTTATCACCCGTGTTTAATAATTGACATACTAGTTTGTTGAATTCATTAATTTGGGCATGGAGATTTTCCCTCATCTCCATTTTGAGTCATGCAACTCCATATTCAAACAAAACCAATTGGTTACAGACTTGGATGCATGGATGTTCTCAAACTTCTCTTGCAAAGATTTCAAATTTCAATGCTGTCTTCTTCAACATATTGTACTTGATCTCAGGTGTAAGAGCTACACAATCACGCGTGCTCCATGTCATTAGCCATAGCCATAGCCATAGCCATAGTTCAACTCAATTAGGTGTAAGACCTACTCAATTACTTGTGCCCCAGACACACCTTGAACACTTACCTAACTCACTCTCAACTATGGCCTGATACTCGACAGACACGGGACCCTTATACAAAAAATGAATGATTGGGATGAAATCTCAACTAATACATTTCATAGTTCATACATACACATTTCAGTGGATGAATCATGTCTTGGTGTCCTACATTTTAGGCATTGCCCACATCAATAGTGTTAGGGTCAATGTCATGCTTCGTGTGCGCCTTTTATAGGTTGAGACTAGAAACATACCAGAAGACCGAATGGCAAAGAAGACATGTAACATTTTCTATGGATAAGGAATGAACTTGATTGAACAAGGGATATGTATGTCGATAGACAATACAGTTTTGACATCATTAACATCTTATATTCAGCTGGAGCGACAAATCAAAATAGGTCAGATTAGCAAGAGAGAATAACCCAGGGATAACAAGATAGAACCATATGAGTAAACCTTGAGTTAAAAATTATATCTATTAACAAAGTCAATGGAAGGTTAATTTCATTGATGTAAGGATAATAAACATTTTGGCAGCCGACTGGCAAAGTTAGACGAGATATATAATCTTTTCATTTACTTGCACAGGAGATTACTGTATACAACATAAATTGAGATAGTATGAGTATCTCCTCTTTCATGTATAAATTTAACATCCATCCGTCTACTCTACAAGTATGTATCCATATGCACCTAGATAATACCATATAAGCCCCACTTTTCTGTTTAGAATTTGATGGAATCACAGGAGGAAGTTACAAATTAGTAGTAATAATGATTATAAAGTCAGCTCTGTTTGCAAATGACAACATGTGATAATCAAGTACACGATGAAGTCAGTTGAAGAAGAGTAACAATAGCTCTTCTGTTAGCCATAAATGACAATAGGTGGTTAAGAATTATCAGCAAGTCATTGCAACTCTCTGTGCATATGCACTGCATAGTAGCCCATGCCATGGTTTCAAATTACAGTCCGCGACTGCAATATTTGAAGGTGTCTGCAACAGCATTGCAACTGCAATTGGCTGCATTTTGACACGATGTAAAGGCTTGCAGCGCAACCACAAATTAAACCATGGTCGATGCCTGCAACCCTGAGGTCTAACATTTAGGTCATGTGCCAATACAGATTTAGTGTTCAATTCTAGCCCAAATTAGGAAGAGCAAAACATGAACTCCAAAGAGACATAGCAATCATGTGAACAGACTCATATATTCAAAAGACGAAATTCTAGAGAGGTCAGAATACCTTTAACCCTTTGTTCATAAGTAGGTCGGTCACGCATCATTAAAGCCGCAGCTTCTCCATTCAAGGGGTCTGATGGATTGGGATACAGAAGGAGTTGTGGCAGAAAAACTTCAAATACATTGACAAGGTCTGAAAGAATGCAGATTTTGACATATAACAACAATCCAAAAATATCAAAAATGAAAAACTTAACCGAAATCACATATTTTGTCAAAAGGTTTACAGACAGATTATTACCAAACATGGGGCTCCAGGTCTGATTGATAACATCAAGACAAACCGATCCTGACCTGAAATTATCGTAATCCAAAATGATCAAACATTTGCTTACTCTTAAAATTAATTAACATGTGAGGTAAACTAATCAAAATACACAATTTCAATGCATTAAAACAAGAAGCATACATCTCATCAACATTTGGGTGATAGATCTTATTGATGAAACCTATTGAAGGAGACTTGTAAGGATAAGCATCCGGTAGCTCAACTCTTACTTTCCACACACCTCCTTGATAAGGACCTGCCATGAGACATCACATGGATGAGAAAAACATTGAAAATTGCAAGGTGCATAATACATTAACACCACCTTTCTCATAATTAGATATCAAATCTTATTTTAACATCAAGGACCATAACAGAGCAATAATTAAGAGTGAAAATCAGCAACTTAGGTAAATAAAATAGGTAGAATTTAAAAAGCAACAAAAAAAAAACTCATGCCAGTTATTTTCATACTGAAAATTTGTGTTTTTTTATGAACTAGACTAAGAAAACCATAACAAGCAAAAGGGAAATCAATAAGAAAACTAACATATATTTCTTTATAAAATAAGAACCAAAATTATTGTTGCTTCTCAAATCTATTTGTAGACTATGCAGAATCAACATAACAATCAAAACAAAAAACAAAAAATAAGTCTAATAAGAGAATCTTTCAGATAATACACAAATCTAAATCCATAATCACAAAAAGTCAAAATTAAGTCAAATATCAAATACCCTTAATAGAAAAAAACAAAAAAAGATTATTTTTTTCACAAGGATCATTGAATTAAGCAAAAAAATTATATAAAAGAAAGGGAAATTACTTTCACTGGGTCCATGAAAATGGACATAAAATTCTTGCATTCCATCGTTAATCATTTCCACCTTGTAATCACTCATCATCCTAATTTTTTGAATCAAAAACAAAATCAAGAGTCAAATTCAGTGACCCAATTGGAAAAAGATAAAAACTTGATTGAAATTAAAGTAAAATTGAAAAGTTGAAAATTCACAGTTTCATCAAGTCCATCTCTCGTCGCTTGCTTGGTGAAGACATGTTTGGTTCTTGTTGTTCTCTTTCTGATTGGTTCTTTTCTTGAGAGAGAGAGAGAGAGAGAGAGAGAGACAGAGAGAGAGAGAGAGAGAGAGAGAGAGTTATGGGAAGAAGAGGATTGAGGAAGAGCCTTTACTTGTGCAGCTGAAAGAAGTAAAATTGGTTAAGACAGCAAGCAGAAAATTAGGAGTGATATACGTATTAATATCAACAAAGTTTGATTGTGCTCATCTTCAAAGATCTTGGGTTCGATTCATTAATTTAAATAAATGGGTTAAATTAACTTCTTACAAAAAAATAAGTATCAACAAAGTTAATTAATATGTTTAACTTCATTTCGATAATTCTCCTATCTTTATTATAAGAGAAATTTAACTTTTTAGATTTATTCAATAAATAGTATATCTGATTTATATTAAGAATTAGACATATAATTTATTGAATGAATCTAAAAAAATTATCTAAAAAATCTATTTTATCGAATTCACGTAACCAGTACTTTCTCATATAATTATTATAATCAGATAATTATTATAAACATATATTTCTTTTTTAAATTCATTGAATAATCGATGTATTTAGATTATATTATAAGCTAGATACATTTTTTTTTTTGAAGTAATAAGCTAGATACATTTATTATTCAATGAACTTGAAAAATGAATATTTATTTATAATAAGGTGGAAATATCTTTTTCAACACTTTTTTATACTCATTAATACTTCATCCGATAATTATTGTAAGAAAAAAACACATTTTAATTTATTGGATAACCAATAAATTTAGTCTATAATATAAATCAAATACATTAATTATTTATTAAACTTAGAAGTTGATTTTTTATTTATAATAATGGTCGAACGGAGTCAACTCATATTTTTAGCCTAAAATAAGTGATTCTATGGCTCAAAAAATGATGATTTAAGGCATCATCTTTAATCTTAATTTATGGCACCTTTTGATTTGAAATATAGACTAAGTACATTAGTTTGAATGAATTTAATAAACAAAATCTTCTAATAGTAGTAATCGAGGAGTTAGGATCTCTCCATTTCATACAATTTAAGAAGTGAAATTAATGTTGTATTGGAAAGATAAAGAGTAAATTACACCCATCTTTCCTTAAAGATGCTTAAATTACACTTCCCTCCCCTCTTATGTTAAAATATACACTCATCTCCCGTATTATTCAAAACACATTAGAAAACTTTTCACCCCCTCCCTAAGAGAAATTTGAATTACATTCCTCTCTCATCTTATGTTAAAATCTAAACTTTACTCCCTCAATATTTTTTTTTTTAATTTTAATAATCTAACCACTTTGAATACATATTTTTCGCTATTTTTTATTCACAATTTCATTAACATGCAGTTTTAAACCCTATTATAAAATATGAAACAACCCAAAATAAAATTAAAATATGTGAAAAATTACTAAAGACAATAAAACATGGTTATTTAAAAGTTAATATTATATCTTCTAATTATAAAATCAATAGCAAAATATTTGAACTTAATTATCATTGACATTTAAATTATAAAGAAATGAATTAATTTTTCTTAAATGGTGGTTCAAAATTAGTATATATCATAGAAATATTTATTTATGTTAAAATAGATTAAAGTGTAGTGCATATTTAATTATTAAAGAAGGGAGCTGTAATTCAAGCATCTTATAAAAGAGGGGAGTATAAAACTTAATTTTCAAGGGAGGGAAGTGTACATTTTAACATAAGAGGGGAGGAGAGTGTAATTCAAGCATCTTTGAGGGGAGGAGAGTGTAATTTACTCAAAGATAAATCATAACTCATTTTACAAAATTATCCTTTATTAAAGATATATGAAAGATAAATTAAATAATTGAAAGAAAAAATTAATAAAAGCTGAGATGTGTAGTAGGAAAAGTAGTATTTAATGTTTTATTGGTATTATATAACGACTTATAATTGAGACAATTTTTTTCTTGTCAAAACGACTTATAATATGAAAGGGAGTACCATTTTTTGTGCCAAAGTTCACAAATTTTTGACAATTATTATTATTGGGGCCAAAAGCTAAGGTTGAGTCTAAAATTTACAATAAGTGTAATAATGGAGTGATAAAAAAATTCATGACAAAAAATCATAAATTTGATGAAATAAAGGGATCAAAAGGTTAATTAAATCTAATCAATATCGTTTAAATCTAATCAATATACCATTTTAAACACTTTAGAAACTCTTAGTAAGAGGGTAATTTAACCACGGTTAAACTGTGACAAAAATTTGAAGTCTTGTGTTCCAGGTCTGTAAATAAAATTATCCTTGTTAAAAAATTTAATTAGTTTCCTTTCAAAAATAAATTTTAATTAGTTTTCATTTCTTATTTATTATAATTTTAGTTATAATTTTAAATATTTTTATTCCACTAGATTGTTTTTAGATTATATAAAAATTATAAAATTTCCATTGTGAGAAAATTCTATATATTTTTTACAAAAAATATGAGGTATGAATTTTTTTTATTAAGAACAATACACTAATGATCATATCACAACCGTTTCAAGTGGGATTCGAACATCGATCCTTAAGGTTACAAATTCAAGCTCTAACCATTAATCTAACACACCACTTGGACATTTTTTTCCATAGAAAATGAGTCGGCTCAATGTACTTTTTTTAAATCAATTATTAATATTTTTATTTTTATTTTCAATTTGAAAAAAAATTGGGAAAGAGAGATTTTTTTTAGTTAAAGTGGCACTAATAGCCTTGAGAACCTTCCTCGAGGAAATTTGAAATATTTACATTGAGGTTACAATATTAAGTTTTTACCATTAAGATAACACCTCAATTTAAAATATACAAACTTTATTATATTTTATTTTTTCACATATATAAGTCATACATTATAAGGATAAATGAGAGAAACACCGATTTTCATCTTGTTTTATTGGTTTCTATCCAATTCCACCACATGATAAGAATTTAATTAGAGAGATGAAATATAAGTTTTTATTTTAAAGCATACAAAATATGTTATTGGTAGAATTAACTTATCCTATTTTCCTGATTTACAAAATACTAGAATGAGATAGAAGTAAGCATGATATTTTATCGTATCTTATCTCTTTTTATCAAGATCATCCACCAAATACATAACAACAATGCAACAAATATATATTGTCTATTAGGTATCACATTTCTAACCAAATTATACTCACAAAACTCAAGTATCTATCCACTAGGCGTCATATGATATTAGTTAAAATAAAAAAAATTAATCTAGACATAATATTAATTTGGACTTATAAGTTTATGATTTTACCATGTCCGAGAAGTTCATTGTAACATTTTCAATGGCCAAATAAAAAATATATTTAATATACTAACAATATTTTTTGAAACATTTGTTCTAATGTAGTTAAAATTGTACTTTTAATCAGTTTTTTTATTAGTAGCTAATGTTTTAGTGTTAACTAAAAGGCGAATAAGGATTTGTTTATTTATTTTCTGGTAAATTGTTTATTTAAATTTTGGTCTAATTCGTCTTCACGACATTTAAGGTAAGAGATTTTTCCTATCATTTTTGTTTAAATATTTAATCTTCTTTCAATATAATTTTTTTATACCCACCTAACTTTAATAAATTGACCCTCATGACATTTTAAATTCAAAAGTTAATAAAGTGTGTTTTTTTTTTACAAGCTTAATATAGTGTGTTGATTAGGCAAGACTTGAATTATCAATGATGCTTTGATTTAGCAAGAGTGGTAATTGAGATTTTCATAACGTGACGGATTAATATTTATATTTTGAACCAGAGTGATATTCATATTTACGGTCAAATACGTCTCAAATAAAGTTTTACCTATAGCAGTGGAAATCTATTAAGAAAAAAACAGACCAGACATGATTTTTTCTTCGTTATGCATGTGCTCAAGATTACTATCGTGATCAATGAGAACACGTTTTTTGCTTTCAATTTTTTCTAGTAATATACATTTTTGGAAAATTCTAACCGGTGTCCCGGGGCACTGGTTAAGGATATAAAAAATGAAATTATATTGTAGTTAATGCATTGAAATTGTGTAATTAATTTATAATAAAGTCAAAAAAAGTTTCCTTTTATAATAATAATTCTCTTTTATGGTATACATTTTTTTACATTACATTATATAAAATAAAACGTAAATATGGAGACTAGTACCACCGTACTATAACCACATTGCCCATCCAAAATTGGGCATGCCATACACTTCCAAGATTCCTTTCTATCCAATTATTTCTCACGTTGACCCTTTATATTTTATGGATGAATGATACTACCACTTCACGTAATGATCTACGTAATTGACCATTTCATAGGGATTACAAAAAATACATAAAAAAAGAGAGAATTGTATTTTCCACTAATATTGATTTGAGAGTAGTATATGCCGTATTAGTTAGGCAAAATTATGTTAGGGATCATTTAAGTTTGACCCTTACTTCGAATTAGATTTTAACTGTCTTTCAATAGATGACCTATTTGACAATATATATTATTGACTTTACATATTTAGATCATATTTTTCTACTAATTCACAAAGATAAATAATATCATGTAAGATGTTGTTGGATTCGTCTCGATGAATATTTTTAAAATATTAAATTTTCATAATTTTTTTTAGTAGAGAATTGAAGATATCAAAAATAAAACATATGCATTGGTACGTGTGTCGGAGTCAACTAAGTCATCTATTGAGGAACGGATGGAATATTTTTTTTCAAATCGATCACATATGGTATATTCTATTTGCATGGTTAACCTTTAAATTATACTTCTCTTACATAGTTGTCTTTTATGCTATATTTTATGATTGTACTTGTTCTAAAACAAAATATGAGCGACATTTAGATGTTCATTCATCACGTCTCACACTAAAAATTACTCGCTCTTTGGGTTCATGGATTTCAAATGTTGCTCGCATATGAAGGCATTGTGACGAAAATAGGAAATCTAGCATGTCTATATGAGTTATCTCAATATCAAAATGTCACACATGCTAATTTTTTTCAATTGAACTTCTTAAAAATATCAACCCTGCATACAAGAAGAAAAAATTACGAACCCTTTGATTGGTTATGATAGGAAAACACATGATGCGATACGGAGCTTGATAAAAATATGATATGACTGGAGTAGAACAAACAATTATCATATCATGTATTTGATGCATACAAGATAACAAATATCATATTATATTTTATCTTATGAAGTTTTTTATACATGGCTCATAATAACATGATAGTATATGTTTCGAACTGAATCGAGACCCATTTCCTCAACGGATCAGGTCATGTCAAGTCACAGCTAACACACAAACCATCACATAGACTTGTCATAAATACATTGAATCGAGCCCGTGCAAAGCAATATGAATTGTTCAGTTCAGATCCTAAGCCAATATGTTGTAACCTTCTCACAATTGTCTCATAAGACACCTGCCTAAACTATATTTGAGGTCTTGAAATCCAAATTCACCACTATAGAGGTTGACATGTCTTTCACACATGTACACACTTTTATATCCTAAAACCTCACATATTTGATGTATTCTTACTTGATCGTCATAGTATTTTAAAGTACACCACCCTCCTTCGGATGAATAACGGAACTGTTGTTCAATTCCACCATCAACAGTCGGTCACTGCACTCTTAAGGCCAAAGATCTATGGTATAACATGATTAGTGGTGTCATCTATAGGAAATGTATTACATGTTTCACCACCATCTTTTAATGAGATATAATGACCAACTCTCCATGTAGTCTGACGATAACCAGCGCTATTGGCACTTCATAATGCATTCGGTGGAGATAACAAAACTTCATCATCCTCACCAGCTTCTAACCCGTACAACCCCATAACAGAAGATTGGCGATTCTTCCTCCTCAACATGGTTCAACAATACTCGTCTGGAACTTTGGGATTAAAGAGATCCATCTTTCGACAACGGACAAGAGGCTGGCAACCTTCTTTTGGAATTTTTAGATGTAGATCAACACTAAATAGAGGGGAGATCCATGTTGGTGTCTGGCTCATGTGGAAAACAGACAATTAGGCCCACCTAGGCCAAACGAACAACTAGTTTTATCACTAGAATCCCCAACCAAAATGACATGATCCATCACGAAGAATTAACATTCTTCATCCCCAAGAGACCCGGAGTATAGACCCACACCTTCGTGAACCACCCACTTCAGCGAGGAGACCCCAGCCAAATATGGAGTAAGGTCGGGTCATGGAGAATGCCACGACATATCCCTTTAATTGTTGCAAAGACATGGTAGACATGGATTTGATATCGACTCACCATCACGACTCCATCGTCTCAAGTCCACATCGATAGACATATCTTGATATAAAGATGGGTTGTCTCAATTGAACATATTTACCACCAAAAGCAATGATTATCCAATGCCCATATTCATTTAAAAGTCTATAGTTGCAATCCTGCAATGACACCACAAACCACGACAACCACGTTGAAATGGTCGACACCTCACTCTCATTTCGTGAGTATAAGATTCGGTGAAATGTAAGTTGTTTATCATGACCCTAATAAAGGGTGAAATGGTGTGGTTCAAGGCTTTGAGGCTCAGATCCATTGACTCCTAGACAAAACTATGTTGGCATTTCACGACACACTTCACCTCTTCTCGAAGACAACCCATGTCTGTAGATAGTCTCGTGGCCATACGTTAGAGGAAAGATGATCCCCTAATATTGAAAGGTTAAACAAAGGACGTCTAGGTCAAAGAAGCAAAAAAAAAAAACAGAATGAATATATACTTGATCTGACAAGGACTCATAAAGGTGGCTAAGTTCACGGAAAGCATCGGGACTAAGGCACCCGATACATCAATCACCTGCTAGAATAAACTAAGATCTATCAAGGCACCCGATACAAAACGAAATTGGGTTTCATGAACTACCATACATGTTGTGGACAAATTGGAGAGCATTATGGAAAAGCCTTTACTTGTGCAACTGACAGAAGTAAAATTGGTTAAGACATCAATCACAAAATTAAGAATTATACACATCTTAACAATGTTAATTAATATGTTTAATTGCACTTTTGGTCATTTAATTTATCAGACTTACAAATTTTGGTTCCAATACTTTTTGTCTTTTTTTTTATAGAAAAATATGTTTATAGCATTTTATTAGCAATCCGATCGATAATACATGTCAGAAACATCGTCAAAGATACAAAAGTAAGGCAAGGAATTGGATGCTTTGTTAATTCATGTGCAACCTCATTCGTTTGTCTTCTGTTAAAATCAACATCAGAGTTTGTTGTATAAAGATTGCAATATTGTATGTTACTATCCATAATGACGCTAAATTCAGTGATATTGCCATTACCTCACTTGAAATAGTCAACTAATCTTTACGAATCAACCTCGAAGTCTATATTTGTTAGTTATAAATCGTGAATCCACCAAATAACATGATATGATTCTAATGCTTCTCCTAGATCCGAATGCACATGCATATTCCGAACCTATTGCTGGATGTCACAAAGGACGCATCGACATTACACTTGAGTCTACCACACCGTGGTTTCTTCCACTTCTGTTGAACATGTCTGCTAGCCTAACCTGGTCCGAATCCAGTGTGACAGCAGTTGTGGGTGCTGCTGTTTTTATCAGTGCTCCTCCATTCTTCTAGTACATTCTTTGCTTTCTCTATTACATTGCTGCTAGACTCTGCCACTTGTTGTTAGTTTAAAGAATGGTAAGCTAAAAAAATCCAAATATTGTTGTTAATTCTACTTCTTTGCTTATTGTGTTTAGGATTTCGTTGTAGGAAAGCAATTTACAAAGGATTTCTTAAGGTGCCTAAAACAAATATAAAGTTCTTCTATTTTGTGTTCTACTATTCAGCTTATGGTGCTTTTGACACAAAAACAATACAATAAGAGGAATTGCGATTTTGAAGGCTAAAAATGTTTTTTTAGGTTCTTTGAGATTAGTTCATGTTTGCGTTGAAGGCTTATTATTGTTATTTATACATGAGTGTATTTCATGCACTATAGGTTTTTAGAATCAATTGGTGGCCAATTATATAATATCGATTCTATTTACACTCTTGCAAAATTTTGATTAAGTTTAAATGAAGAGAACCAATTGTAACTTTGATCCGTGAAGGATTGGAAATAGAGTTTTAGATCCCTACGGTCTAAAACTCAATATATTTTTTTAATTTTCATTTGTATCAACTAAATGATTTCATTGCATCTCCTACATCTTTATTATTTGACTTGAATAGTGTAATGAATGCTACAATTATGCTTAGGAATGTATATCAATTGTTGGATATGTAGGGGACTTTTGATTTATTTCTTCACCGATTTAATGTCCATGATACATATTTTGGTGACATGTCTAATTTGATAAGTATATGTGTTTTAAAGAAAGCAAAAGAAGCGTACGTAAAATGTATAATACTATTTATTTCTTTTATTTATTGTAGGCTTAAGTGCACTTTTAATCCTTCTATTTTAAAAAAAAAAGAAGAAGTTTTGGTGCCCCTATTTTAAAAATCACAGTTTGGCCCACCAATCTTTGTTTTTTCTTGAGTTTTGTTCCCCGAGTCCATTTTAAAGGCAATTGTGTTGATGTGGCAATTTTGCTGATGTATCATTGTTACTAATGATGTGTCGGCGACTATGTGATCAAATATATTATACATATCATTATTAATTTTTTAATTTAATCATATTTTATAAAAATAATAAATATTTAATTACCAAAAATATGTTCATCATCTTCATCAATAAACTCAAATTTCAAACTTTCATCAAAATCAATAAATTCAAACAAACTAGAATCTTCTTTTTGAGAGAAAACTATAATTTTCTTGTAAACAAATAAAAACTAGAATCTTCTTCAATCAACCTAAAATATCTTCAAAAATAAAAAATTTCAATATACCCTAAATTTATCAAATCTAAAAAATTCAAAACCTTATCAGTAGCTGTAAGTGAATCATTACTGGCCTACAAAAATCAACACTATCAAATAAACAAAAACAACACTATAATCTACTTTAATGAATTATTTGAGCGAGGTTGAACCTAAAAATCAATTCTATTGTATATAGCTTAGTTTTAGTTCATGAAATGTTCATTCCATTGTACAACAGAGACATTGAACTAAGGCTCTGCCACAATTGAATTGAGGTGTGATGGAATGGAATTGAATTGAATTGAATTGAAAAGGGATATTGAATTTTGGGACTTTTTTAGATTTGGAAAATTTAGGTTTATTGAAGATGATTTTGATTTGCTAGAGTTTACTGATTTTCATGAAAATGATTTTGATATTTTTTAGGTTTATTATGATGAACACATTTTGGTTTATTAAATGTTTATCATTTTAAAAATAAATATTGTTTAATTAAATAAATTAATAACGTCCTTGTGAGCTTAACTCAGTTGGTATGGACAATGCATAATATATGCAAGGTCCGGGGTTCAAACCCCAACCACCACAAAAAAAATAATTAATAATGACATGTATAATATGTTTGTTCACAGACACGCTGCGGCATCATTAGTGACAAAGCTACATCAGCAAAATTGACTTAAAAATAGGTTCCGAGACCAAAACTCAAAAAAAAATTATAATTAGAGAATAAAAAAGTTGATTTTTAAAATAGATGGACTAAAACTTCATTTTTTTTTTTAAACAGAAAGATCAAAAATACATTTAATCAAAATGACCGGTGTATGTGCCGTCTAAAAATGCAACCATGTTATTAGAGAGAACTTTCTCATCCATGTACTAGATTAGCCACCACAAGATACCCACTCTATCTTGTAGATTTTGTAATGAAATGTGTTCAATAAGTAACCATGTAAATCTAAATATTTTTTATTATTTTAACTAATATTTTTCTTTAATTACACTCCACCTATAAAGAACTATATTTTACATAGTCTATACTTTTTTATTTAGTGTTAATCCTTCGGTTTCTAAGGGAAAAGACATCTAGCAATATGGAGTTTGACTGTGAGATAAGTATGTCTAATAAAAAATTATTTTACTCGAAAATCGAACTCGAGTTCTCTCAAACAATTCATCATTTGGTGGAGCTCATTAACAGTTGAGCTCAATCACTTGGTTACCTAATCTATACTTTTGACACGCACTACCACTCCTCGGGAATGAGAATATGGTATAGGTTTTGTTATTGCGAAAATCAAGTATCCTACATACACAACTGCAAAAAATAATCCATTGAGCTAGGTAGGGTTAGAATTGTCAGCAAAACTCACTCTCTAGAGTTTTAACAACGATGTTGTATTCTCAAAACTGGATTTGAACTCAAGATCTCTAATTAAGTTGGAAGAGACTCAAACCATTTCATCCAAGCGTTTTCGGATGAATACGATACAAATTTACCACAACATTGGAACATACAATTTCAATACCGCATTCAAATAAAGAAAAGAAACATCAAACAACGAACTCATCAAATGAAAAGCTCCAATTTGGATTGCACTATGATGTATTTGTTCATCATGACCCTCTACAATAAAATTGTATTTCTAAAAGGCTTCTGTTTCAAGTAACCTTTGTAGTCACCAAGTGATGAAAAAATGAAAATATGATATGCAATCTATGGTCACTATATATCAATGTAGACAGACAAAAGTTACGCCTCAAAATCTGAAGCATACTAGACTAAAAACTCCAACACCTAAGCTGTTCAAAACACCAACTCTCCAGACATGACCAAAACAACAAACCAACCTTTCAAATTCCAATTTTTTACCCTTTAAAATCTATGATGTATATTCTAAAGAAAGAGAACAAAATTCATTGATACTGAAAATTGCATGTGAAGAAGCACAAATTTGTCAAATTCTCTCAGCGAACCTCCTGTGTTGACAAATGTTGGATTGCTATTTTCCCTTTCCATGTGGCTACTCTGGAATCTATCCCCGACGTCCAAAAAGCTTCTTCAAATCAGATTCTGATTCGTCATCGTCGCTCTGAATGTCAATGTCACCAAGTGTATGCCTGGTATGGTATGCTTTGCGCTGCAAGAGATAGACATTGAAGTAGTAGCTAACTAAAGTTTCCCTGCTCTTATTAGGAAATGTTTCAAAAATATGATCCCAGAAATGTTCAGATCCTCTCTTTGGAGGGTAAAGCTGTAGCACTTCCCTGAACCTTTTCTCGTCTTCATCTGTCCACGAATTCCGATCATCTTCACCGACCTTATCGAAACGCCAATGGTAAAAAGCGACGCCTAACTCCAGCTTAGCTTTAGCTTTTTTCTCAGAAATGTGGAATCTGACACACTCAACAGAACCTTGAACTGCGCAGCCGCACGAATCCTGTCTTCCCTTTCCTATAGGATCCCTTTCAACAAGAAATTGAGAATTCGCTACAGCCAATGGCCATACTTGGGTCCCAAACCACTTAGTATCGCTTTCAGGATTCGGACCAGTCCACTCTGGCACTTGAGCTTGATGCTTTTGCCCCACGCAGATGCGAGCTGATGCCCATCTACTAAAACTTGATCGTCTACTTGCAAGCAACCGTTTCACAGCACGACGACTTGTGGTCCCGTCCAAATCTCCTTCGCCTAGCACAGATGAACTCGACGAGCTTCGTGAAGATGGTTTTTGTTTTTCAAATAGTTTCTTGTCATGTTTCCCCCTCTCCCTAAGATTGTAGGTTGTCGGAGTGGGATCATCATACATGCTAGGATGCATCTTCTGACTCTGCAAAATTATACAAGGTTTTGGTGTTAATGCAATATCACAAGGAAATTTAAGTTTTGTTTAAATAAAAAATATATTGTAGTATATATAAGTGACAGCATTTATAAAAATTTAAGAAATTTTAAGAACCAGATAATAAACCTTAATTACCCAAAAAAATTCCTACAATTACTTCTGTCCTGCAATTCAATTTAGATGCTTACTAGATCATAATTTAACCTGCAAGTCAATGTATGCCATCCCAAAAAGGGCCCATAAATGCACAAGTTAACCATGCTTTAAATAAAAAGGGCCCATAATGGTGAGAATGTTTGCCTTGCCACTTTTAATATAACAACAACAACAACACATCTTAATAGTAAGGAAACTGAATAATTCACACAAAAAAACACTACAGCATACTTCCCAACATTAACTAACTAAAAACAAGATATTGATAGATTAAGATACTATTCATAAACAAGATAAACTTCCAAAATACTATCACAATATCTCAGCATTTTTTTTTCTGCATCAACGATTAAGCAAACAAAACAGTGTCCAACAATTTTCTCAATCCAAATACACATCTCATTAGCATTGCATGATATGTTAAAATGATATAAAAGAATCACAAAATTAAATCATGAAGGATATGAAGACAGAATTTAAGCTGGTCATAATTAACATAAGTTTACAGTAGCAAATAGTCAAAAGCAAAGATTCACCAATATGAATGTTTCAGAAAGAAAAAAAAAAACTGACAAGTGGCCCCACATGAAATTTAATAGTCATCAGTGGTCTACAAGACAAACAGAATCTGTTTTCACCCCAGCAAACTAAATGAAACTATAACAGTTGACATTAAAACTTGGGAATAAAAAAGAAACAGAAGTCCACAGTAACAACTAACAAGTGCATCCAATTATCATTTACACATGAAAGCACATATACCTTGTGAAACAGAACAATTACATGCAGCATGTAAGTGCACAAATAATTTTAATTGCAAAGAACAAAAACAGAATGAAAAGTATATAAATTTATAAAAAAACTTTCAATTAATTTACTTCCCAACTCTGCTAAATTTCAAGCATGCATCAACAACGCGTACATTTATTAAAGCAATTTAAGTTTGGTTAACTCGGCTTAATAGCATAGTTTTATAAGATTACCTGCCAATTTTGCTGTTCAGTGCTCGACTTTTTCTTGTAAAACGCAGCCTCTCGAAACAACAGAACCCGCTTCCAAGCCTCCTGATTACTGTAAGCCCTCCACTTCAGCTTTTCAGGCATCGGAACAATTTCAGGATCACAAGGGTTACTTGCGGTTTTTGTAACCCAACTCATCATATCAAACAGAGCCTCCTCTCTCTTCCTCTTATGACTAGAACCACTTCCATCACCACCAGACAAATCCAATACCGGGGCACTGTTATTACCGATATCACCATCATGATTCTCACCAACTTTCAGCAATCCAGACTCACCGCTCTTCACCAAATCAGACGCATCCTCAGTTGTCCCTACAGTCATTTTCCCTCCATCAAAATCTTCAACTACTTCCATTCCATCACCATTACCCTCACTCAACTTTCCAGCATCCGTCTCATTAACCATCCCTCGGTCCATCATTCCTAGATCAGGACATCCTCCATTGTGAACTTCTTTCTCCCCACTAGACTCGAAATTCGCACTCTTCACCTCATTAGCACCATCAACTCCACCCTTAACCTTCTCACCAGCCACCACATTCCCACCCTGACCCGACAAAAACTCATTCACCTCAGCCTTAAACCCCATCAAACCAGACTCATCAAACACCTTAGCATCACCAACTTTCATCACACACGACTCAAAAACACTCTTGTACTTACTAAAAACTAGTTTCAGCGAGGAACCAACATTAACACCTAAGCCACATTCTTCCCCAACCAAATCCCACAACTCACCGTCACAAACAGAATCAAACCCACCTTTCCCGTCAACAACAGTCAACAGCTTGTACAAATCAACTTTCTGTCCATCATCAAACATTGAAAAAACACAACAATCAAATCAAATACAACAATGAAAGTCTCAAAACGACACAGCAATGTCGTATAACAACACTTCAACAACAAAAACACAACTATCTTCTACTCAAACCCCAACTTCGTAAAACATTAACAACCCTGTCAAGCATTTCATATCCAAACCCTAGAAACAATTAACCAAGTTCAAAATCATCCATTTCTTAAAAAAAATATTAAAATTATTATTAACCCTTTTTTACAAACTTTTTTTGTTACGAATAATCGATGAAATTGAGTTCATGGGTGCGAAATTAACACCGATTAAGGAAATGGGTCAAGCTCAAAATTGGATTTTGGCGGCAAAATTCAAAAGGGTTAAGATCTGATACTAGCTAGGGTTTTTTTTTGTTTGAAATGAAGCTTGTTTTGTTCTGTCACCTTTGTGTGTGGCCAAGAAAAAACGTTTCATTTTCCCATCTGGCACTTTCTCTCTCTAGAATATTGATGTTAATTGCAGAGAGAGAGAAAGAAGGAAGGGGCCAAAATTGAAAATTTTCAATGGAAACAGACCCTAATCTTCAAAATCTGAATTTTTTTTCATTGGAAGAGTAAAAAATGAAAAGAATAGAAAAGAAAAGAGAGAAAAACGTACCAGGTTTTTTTAGAGAGGAAAATAGATGGACCCCTAAGGTGACTTGAAATTGAAAATGTTGAAATTGAAATTGAAAATGAAATGAAATGAAACTTTGTGTTGTTACCTCCTTGACCTTTTTGATTTTCCTACGTGTCTTCTTTATAAAAACTAAATTCTTATTTTTCTTTGGTTTAGGTTTAATAATTGTTTTGGGGGGATTTAGAAGAGAATCATTTTGATAAAGATAAAAGAAAATGGAGATTTAGTTTTACAAAGGGTTTGTTTGTTTGTTGGTGAGAGAGATACATGTACTACCCCTCTTATATATTAGATGGGTTAGAGGGGATTCATGTATTCACTAACCTTGGTTAATATTTAACCTATATGTATGGTTGGGTTGGGGGTTTGTGAATTATTATTACAGGAGTGATATTTGTACAACTTTTGTGACAACTATTTTTTCTTTATTTTTATTGGACAAAAACGAGAGAAAGAAAGTGGAAGAATAAAAAAAACATGTGAGTATGAGAGAGAAGGTTGTTTCAAAAGTTGTCAAAAAATAGATGTATAAATATCATTTCTCTTATTATTATTATTTTTCTATAATTAAAATTATTGTTTTAAATAAAAAAATGAATAAGTATGGGGAAAATATAATTAAAAGAAGCTTTTAGGGGAAGGAGCAATGAAAGGGTGTGAGAGTTTGTTATCAACACATGGGTGCCCCTTTGGATGGCTATAAACAATCTCAAAATTTATCATCTTAACCCTTTTCAACCAAAGTAGATAGCAAATTAACTTAGAGCATTCAATGTTAGATTTGTTTGTTTCAGATTATAAAAATATATTTGTACTATAAAACATAATTTTGATATTCAATAATTTCAAAATTATACTAATATTTTTTTATATTTTTAATATCTTAAAGAATTTAATAATTATATATCGAGACATCTCTTCACATCTCACTGCATAGATATTTTTATGAATTTAATAATTATATACCAAAACATCTTTTCACATCTCACTCCATAGATATTTTTATACATGTTTTGGGAAGCAATATTAAAATTATGTCTTGTCAAAAAATTATTAAATTTTTATTTTGGTGGAAAAATATTAAAATTATACCGTGATATAAAATTAAATGTATACAAAAAAAAATATTGGTAGTGTATCAATGTTAGACTTTTCAGTCAAAAAAAAAAGTGTTTATTAATTTTTCAGTAAAAAATATTGGTAATATAATTGTTTATTAATCTTTTCAGTCACACATATTGGTAATATAAAATTTAAATTAATTTGTATTTTGTTTTTGAAGGAGTAAATTTATTTGTTTGTTAATTTTGTTTTCAGTCAAACATATGGGATTATAATAGAAGTTTACTTTTCTTCTTAAAAAAAATAAAAGTTTACTTTGATTTTTACAAAAACAAAATTACTTTGATTTTTTTTTTTCAAATATTAAACAGCACACTAAATAAAACAAATGTTGTTAGGTCATTGCTATAGGCCTCTAAAACTCATAGCTTGACCTAGCATTCGCTGCAACACTGGTCAGCCCAATAAAGAGGCATTTGCTCTAAATCATTTGGTCTACTAAATGTTACTATTTTGTATTGAACCATTGGTTAGAAACTTTTCTCACTCTTTAGTAAAAGTCATATGATGTGTATTCAGTAAGGACCTCAAAATTATTTACTTTAAAAAAGGTCGATAAAAAAATAAGATCCGATTGAATTTTACACACAAAATCAACCTAAAAGGGGGGAAATTTTCATACACACAAGACTCAACTCTCTCAAATATTCAAAGAAAAATCGTTATATATATATATATACACATACATATCATCCGAGGTTTACCTTCCCCATAAAAAAAATCCATCTGAAAGGCTTATAACATCCAAAAACCATATCATTTAACTCATGGAAAGTTTATTACATAACACATAAAAATTTAAAAAATTTAGGTTTATCGTCATAAAAAACACAAAAATACATAGTATTGAAAGAAGTTTCACTCTACAAATTACAATAGATGATGCAGAAATCAACGGAAGACAACAAAGATAGTATATAATGAAGAAGACATAGAAATGAGACATATATACCTCAAAATGAAGAGAATTCATGGTTTGACAAGGGGAACAAACACAATCCACTTGTTGAAGACGTGAAACAATAATGGATAACAAGAGGGCTTTGGAGAAAATATTTGATATTTTTGAGAGGAATGAGAAGTTTTGTGTAGTAAATAGGAGAGAATTCATACAAGATGTGTATTCTTTTGTTATTTAGGTCATATAGTTAAAACTAAAGAAAATGAATTTAAAAATTAAAATAAAAAGTCGCCAATGAAAATATTAATGGTAAAAGTGAGATAAAATACGATATGCTACACATTATAAAGTCTAACACTACTTGAATTAGCTTATCAAAAGTAATTATAAACTAGTAAAAAAAATACTAAAATCCTTGTGAGCTTAGCTCAGTTAATAGGGATATTGCATATTATATGCAGGGGCGGGGGTTCGAGCCTCATACATCCCACTTCTTAACATTTAAATGTGTGAGCTCTAGCCACAAGGTTACTTGACAAATGACAAAAAAAATACTAAATTCTTGCGAGAATTTTTTTTTACAAAAACAAATCTATTTTTTTTACGATACCAACGACTCTATTTTGATGATATGAACAATACACTATAAGCTGGTTAATTTTATTTTCATTTAAAAATAAATAAATGTTAAAATTTTTAAGTATACTTCTAAAAAAATAGATTATATATATTAATATAATCAATATCAGTGTAAACGTTAAATTATTTATGAGTGACCATATTCATATCATATACCGTATATTTCATAAAACTAACATTTTAGCATTTGAAAAATAATTATAAATATCCATAAAAGAGAAAATACTAAAATTGTTACATAAATTAATAAATATAACAACTCATATGTTTATATCGTAATAAAAAATCATATTTGTATTTTTAATTTCTTAAGGACTAATTAGGTCTTTGACTTTAAGTTTTTCCATTGTTTTTGACTGAACTCGATTTTTTTTACGATACCAACGACTCTATTGTGATGATATGAACTATACACTATAAGCTGATTAAATTTATTTTAATTTAAAAATAAATAAATCTTAAAATTTTGAAGTATACTCCTAAAAAAATAGATTATATATATTAATATAATCAATATTAGTGTAAACGTTAAATTATTTATGAGTGACCGAATTCATATCATATTATGTATATTTCATAAAAACTAACATTTTAGCATTTGAAAAATAATTATAGATATCCAAAAAAGAGTAAATACTAAAATTGTTACATCAATTAATAAATATAACAACTCATATGTTTTTATCGTAATAAAAATCATATTTGTATTTTTAATTTCTTAAGGACTAATTAGGTCTTTGACTTTATATTTTTTCATTGTTTTTATTGAACTCATATTTTTTTTACGATACCAATGACTCTATTTTGATGATATGAACTATACACTATAAGCTGATTAAATTTATTTGAAAATAATTTTTATTTTCATTTAAAAGCAAATGTTAAAATTTTTAAGTATACTCCTAAAAAAATAGATTATATATATATATATATTAATATAATCAATATTAGTGAAAACGTTAAATTATTTACGAGTGACCGAATTCATATCATATACCGTATATTTCGTAAAACTAACATTTTAGAATTTGAAAAATAATTATAGATATCCATAAAAGAGTAAATACTAAAATTGTTACATCAATTAATAAATATAACAACTCATATATTTTTATATTCAATAATTAACGTGAAAACACGTAATTAAATGTATTTGTAATATAATGGTATAGTAACAGTATTCCATGGAAATATTAGAAACTGATTTGACTTTTTTTGTTTTTATACTATTTGACTCTTTTTTTTATATATGAGAATTCTATTCATGTTTTATATATTGTTTTTGACCAACTCATACTTTTTATTCATAAGATTTGTATTTGTATTTTTAGTTTCTTAAGTTAGCTCTTTGACTTTATGTTTTTTTTTTTATTGTACGTAGAATGAAACAACTCTGAGTTCCCAGATTCAAACATAGGTGAATGTATCAAAACTAACAATATCGGTATTTGATTTGATTTGATTTTTTAAAATCTTATATTATGTGCGCGTAACTGTAAAGACTGATCTCTAAGGACATTTTATTTTCAGTTTATATTAGGGACAAATTCAACTCATATTTTATAGGGTTAATAGGTCTTTACCCCCCCTGTAATATAGGTCATTTTCGGTTTTCCCCCCTGTAAAATTTTTGTTTTGATTTACCCCCCTGTAAAATATTTTTGTTTTGATTTACCCCCCTAATAAGCCAAACAAAAACCAGTTTTATTTTTTTTTTTATG
>Ga0228710_1003479_pt1 | contig 25052 bp, 16 predicted proteins | sample MedpolnodulmetaG_FD_177995 | JGI IMG/M metagenome (GOLD analysis project Ga0228710, IMG submission 177995) | Root nodule microbial communities from Medicago polymorpha collected in Santa Monica, California, United States - pink nodules | ecosystem: Host-associated > Plants > Roots > Nodule...
CTTTGTGATATTCCACATATGTTTAATGTCTTTCTATTTCTGTTTCTAGCGGTACACCATCACATAGGATCCAAGATGGTCCACATGGTTTTGTTAAAGCTCGTGGTTCATTTGCTGCATCTGTTTCTGGTGATGATGAGCTGGGAACACCGAGGCATGAAAAATATGAAAGTTCCGATCATATCGTGGACAATTTAACATTGAGGCGTAACTTAATTCATCCAGCTAAAACAAGTGTTGATCATGCTGCATCCAATATGAAAGTTCAGATTATACCAGGGTCTTCTTATGTTTTCTTTTAACATGTCACAATGTCTTAATTTGAATTGTTTTGTTGAATTGTGCAAATGCCTTCCACGACAAGTTTTTGATATCACATTTGGACATGCTTCAACATTATCCTTTTTTGTCATCACTTTTATGTTATTCTCTATGAATTTGAATTTTAGTTATTTCAAGTAATTATCTTGCTAGGCTTTTACGGTTTAAATAGAAAAAGGTTTTGTTTTTTGAAAAAAACAACAACAAAAAAAATATAGAAATGTCAACAAAACAAGAAAATCAAAGGTTAAACAGGTAAAAAAATATATATTCTACTCAATCGAAAAGGCGTACTTCTAATATATCTGGACTTATCTACTTCCCTCTTATCTAAAATTTTATAAGTTTTAAACGCTTTTTTATTACTTACATGTTTGATACTTATATATAAAACTCTAAAAAACTCGTGCATCGTACGTTTTGTGGTCCAGTTAGTATAAGAGTTGCTAAGAAAATATAGAGGTTGTGCTTGTTTAAAGGCTTAATTGAACATCAGGTCCCTTAACTTAATTATTTGTCCCATAAACTTACAAAATAATCAATGGGAAAAAAAAATAGAAAATAATTAATGGGCGTGGAATCACAGCCGTTGTGTGTCCGGCAGCAACACCACTATGACGGACATGATTTAAACGCATGTTGCATATATTTTTTTTATGAGATATAATACATATTCAAATAAATATTAAAAAATATTTCAATGTCAAGTACAACCCAAAAAAAAAGAAGCAAAAATGTGCTGAAAAAGTAGTAGTAATTAAGTAAAAAAATGTTTATTGATATATTTGAGATGTGCGATAATATTTGAAAGATAATAGTGTGCTAAGTTCCTTGAAAAAAATGTGCATGGATTCCCTCGAAAAAAAACTGCTCAGTTAATATATATAAATTATAAAAAGCAATCTAATAATAGAAGATCTTCATGGCGCAGTGGTTAAGTCAAATTATATAATTAATTTCTGCTTCACATAAAACCGGTCCGGTTTATCAAATCCATATTCATATGACCTTTGTGGACCTCAATACATGACCTACTTCATTAAGAAAAGTGTAAAGATAAAAGAAAGAGAATGATATTTTTTACTAAATTGCCCTTATTATTATTTTTAAACATTTACTTGGTGGGATGAGTATTTTTTACAAAGAGTATTATGAAGTTTTTTTTGAGGGACAAAGAGTATTATGAATGGGATGAGTATTTCCAGCACTATTTATTTTTGCAATGATGTATCTATCTCTGATCGTATTCCTTTCTGAACCGTTTTTCACTTCATTGTCATTGGCTGATATTTGCATGCTAGACATGCTTAATTATGAGATACCATTCTATTGGCTATTGCTGTCAAGCCATTGGAAGTTAACGAGACTTGCTCTTTTTTTCAATTTTTTTTTGCAACTGACACACATTTTTTACATGGAGACCACAAAAAGCATTTATAAGGGTAAATTTGTCAAATTCTGCTTAAAAATTGGAGAAGGTCAAGTATTGTGGGACAATTTTTTGCTAAAATATGCTTTTGGTCCCTACAAATATGGCAAGTTTGGGTTTTGGTCCCTGGTAAAAAAAAATTTGAAATCCATCCATGCAAAATTTTTTGTTTTTTGAAATAGAACTTGTCCCCACTTTACTAATGATTTGGCACATTTATGCCTATGTGGCATTTGCTGACTGTGTAACTTTGCACAGTTGGCAGCCACGTGGCAATTATTTTAATTTAATTATTTAAAAAGACAAAAAATATTTTTGAAATTAAAATAAAACATTTAAAAATTAAAAAGTATGGAACAATATTTTAAAAAAATCATAAAATACTTTATAAATTAATATTTTACAAAAATTTTAATTTTGATTTTCGAAAATTTCATTTTGAATTTATTTTTTGTAATTATCAAAAATTAATTTCCATATTTTAAAAAAAATGAATTTTTTTTTCTTTCTAATTTTCTGAAAATATATTTTATTTTTTGATTTTTTTAATTCTGAAAATTTATTTTCAGATTTTTTAAAATGTATTTGTAAATTTTTTGAAAATAAATAAATTCTTTTTAATTTTGAAAGATAAATTTCCTAATTTTTTTAAAATTCTAGAAAAACGTTATCAAACTTTTTGTTTTTTATTTAAATTCACAAAAAATTAATTTCCAGGAAAAAAAACATTTTAAGTTCGAATAAAAAACTGAAAATCTTTTTTTTTATTTTGAATTTGTTTTTCTAATTTCCAAAAAAAATATCTTTTTAATTTTGAAAATTAAGTTCCATATTTTTATATTTAAAAAAAAACTGATTTTTTTTTATAATTTAGATTTTTTTTTAAAAAGTATCGAAAATTAATTTGCAGATTTTTTTAATTGTTTTTACATTTTTAATTTCAAAATTAATATTTTGTGTGTTTATTATATATTTTTTAAAAAAGCTTTTTAAATAATTAAATTGAAACAATTTCCTTGTGCAAAGTTACACAGTCAGCGAATGCCACGTAGGCAGAAATATGACAAATCATCAAATAAGTGGGGCCAATGACTATTTTATAAAACATAAAGTTTTGCGGGGATGAATTTCAAAAAATATTTTTACCAAGGATCAAAACCCAAATTCACCATATTTGATGGGAATTCGTCTGACCCTAATTTGAGAATGACCTCCTCCGTTTCATTAATCCGTAATCAAAATGAGGACAATGTTGAAGTGAACTGTCATGGACAAGTTTCCCTATTTAAAATCACATCACCCCTTCTACCTTGCATAACCAATGTGGCTTCCATGGCATTCTTTGTGGATTCAGGCACTACAAGCTTCCACTTGATTGTGACCGGTTCACTGCTGAAAAGAAGCCAAGTGAATTTATGACACATCCTCGTCCAACTTCTAACTACACTTGATTTGGATTGCCAGGGTAGAAGTTGCTAAGACACAAGATTTGGAACACGCTGGGAATATACGAAATGGTCATGTTCTCAAAGGGAATAAAAGAGTTAAAATAGTGGGAGAGTAAGAAATCCTCAATTGTTACCTCTTATTTTCACGAGAATAAAAGATTTTCTCATACTTTAATATTGGATAACAAGTGGAAAAGTTATGTATAGATTTTATTCTTAAGAAAAAAATATACCTAGATATAATTTATGAAAACCTTTTTCTTTTTTGAAGAAATTAAAATGAATTATATTATCACAGGCGCAATATGCGTTGAGGAAGAAACACCAAGGTCAGTGTAAGGTATAAACAATAATTATAAGGCTATTGCCTCAACCCATAAAACCAAACCGGCGATCACTAATAATTAGCCTATGCCTATAATTTATGAAAACTTGAAACAAACATGAAATCAAAGATTCTCAATGTCACATTTTTTAAAATGAATTTACGATCCACGAAACAAACGCCCCCTATGACTCCAATTTATGTCACAAATGCACAAAACAACGCCTACTTACCAAATTTATGATCTCATAAAATGGTAATTTTATAATTTAATTTTTTTTAGGGATATTAAATTAGAATTTGTTTTTAGCCACTATTTCAGCAGAAAAAAACATTGAAAAATCTAGAACCAAAAAAAAAAAAGTATTAAAAATTACAAAAATACGAATTCATAAAATTTACATATAATTTTTGAGCAAAGGTTAAATTACACCGGAGTCCTTTAAATTTAAAGTTTGTAATAAATTAATCATTTGAATTATTTTGATCATTTTAAGTTTTGTAAACATTTTTGATTTAGTCCTTCTATCACATCATTATTTTTTCCATTGTTTGGTAAACATAATAATTAAATTGTTTGATTTATAGGTGAACAAAATAACTTAGAGACTACAATAACTTAAAAACCACTCTCAAGTTTAAATAACACAATGTAATTTAGCCTAAAAATTGTTTTTTTTTTACAAAAACGAAACGATATTCATTCATTCAAATCGATAGAGTTCTCAGATACAAACATCGCTAAAAACGTAAAGGGTGAATCTGCGAACGAACTCAGAGCCCCCAAGTTAATAGCATACAACGACAAAATGCCTACAAATAATATGATAAAACCTAAGTCACTGAAATACTCATACTTCCGGATCTGCAACGTTGACGTCCAAATCATTAGTTGAATTTGTAATTGACTGATGTAAATCTTTCAATAGGAACTGAACAAACACCGCGACAAGACGTGAAATCAAACGCCGCACAAGACGACGAACAACACAAATTAGACGACGAAATCACAAAAAACACAAAAGAAAAAACTTGATAGATGTGAAAACCATTTATTTAGATCGAAAGAAAATGGGAAAAAGATGTAGATGGATGATTTTAGGTCAAAAAATGACCTAAAACCACCCCTCTCAATGATCGAAAGAGAAATAAAGTTTAAAGAGAAGTTGGAGTTTCTCTCACCGGAAACTAGGGCGAGCCATCAATTCCGTGATTCAATTCTATTTTTTTGATTCATTCATACCAAGTTTCCAACCCTTTCATGAAGCTGAAAGCTATAACTGGTTGGTGTTAGCCTAAAAATTGTTGTCTTCAGACTTCTGAACTAGACTCTCCAAAATGCAAAACAAATTCTAGAAACTTCTTCTTCTTCTCCTCTACCCACCTTTCATCATTTTCTATTCTACTCTCTTCCGTCTCTCGTTATACCGTAGCAAGATACTGTAAGCATCTCAACCTTCTTCATTCTCCTTATTTTTCATGCTTTTTTATATATATATATTTCTTTTTCAGATTTCTATTTTCAATTTCAACAACAAATCAACACTACAAGTTGAACTATAAGTTTTCAATTCAAGCTTTTTCTTTATTTATTTCGTCAATGTTAGACCTCCTCATTAATGTTTATTTTATATATGCTGAAATGGTTATTACTTCATCATCATTCATTTTGACCTGGAAATTCTTCAATCGAACAAACTTGTTCATTATTTATTTTTTCCTTATTTTGCTTTTCAGATAGTGTTTGTAATTGCTGTGGCTTTCCAGTTTCTATATTTGAATCATGGATTTTGAGGTTTCTGATAGGAGAGAACATTTTGAATCTGAAGATGGTGATGATTATAATGATGGTATTCCTTTGTCACAAATGTTTCCCCATGCTGTGGGTTTGGTAAAATGTGACGGTTCTGTTAAGAAGAGGGATTCTATGTTTGATAACTCCGATTCCTCCTTGCATGTTTCTGTTAAAAAATCAAAGCTGTCACCATATCATCATCACGCCCAAGATGATGATGATCTTCGTCAAGTCATCGATAACATTGATAAGGACCGTGAAAGGAAGGAAGAGGAACTCAAGGCTCTTTCCCAAAAAATTGCTGAAATTACTGTGGAATTTATGGCCAAAGAGATAGAGCTTGATGCAGCGAATAGCTTAATTCGTGAACTAGAGGAAAAGTTAGAGTCCGAAAAGAAGAAGTTGCTACAGGTAATATCATTGAAGAAGCGCTTTGAAGGACGAGTGGAGGAGCTTGAATCAAAGGAGAAACACTTGGAAGGGCGAGTAAATGAGTTGGAATCAAGAGAGAAGCAGCTTGAAGGACATGTGGAGGAGATTGAACCAAAGGAAAAGAAAGAGTTGGTGAATGAACTGGAATCAGAAAAGAAGCATATCGAGAGCAGATTGCAGGAGCTCGAATCGAAAGAAAAGCAATTGGAAGGACAAATGAAGGAGTTTCAGTCAAAAGAGGAGGAGTTTAAAGGTCGAGTTAAGGAGCTAAATTCAGAAAAGAAGCAGTTTGAAAGCCAAGTTGAGGACTTCAAATGGAAAGAAAAGCAATTTGAAGGACAGTGGAAAGAACTTGAGTTAAAAGAGAACAAGTTCATAGCACAGGTGAAGGAGTTCGAATTAAAAGAGAAGCAGTTTGAAAGACAAGTCAAGGGTCTTGAGTCAAAGATGAATAAATTGGATGGACTACTAAAGAAGCCTGAGTCTACAAAGAAACAATATGACACATTAACAGAGCATGTTGCTGAGGAAAAAGATTTGGGTAAATATTCTTATTCGTCTAGTTTATTGATTTAATTTCGTTATAATTGTTCCACTTAATGATGATGATTTTTTTATAACCTGATACACATAATTGTTTAAAAACATTCTTAATCATGTTAATGTTGTATGTCTTGGTCAATTTGAAAAGCTTTTCCAATTTTCATATCACACCCACACACTGTCAAACTAATTATTTGGATTATATTTCTCACCCTCGGAACATTTATGAATCTCTCAAGTGCGAAAAACTCTTGCGTTTTTATCCATCCTAAGGTTTAATTATAATAATATTATGGTACTGCTAATGAATAATTACTATATTAATGTAGTTTTAATTTTTCAAGTATTTTGCAAAAGTTTAGGTTCAATATTTTGGCAAACATTGAGGGGCACTTAATAATCCTATTCAGGGCCGTTCCTACGAATCTAGAGGCTCGGCTCTGTAAGCAAAAAGAGGTCCGTAAAAAAATAAAAATGCAATTTTTTTGAAAGTGCAATCTCCTATTTAAATTGAAAATAATGATGATAATTTAAAATTCTTTATGTTATGTAGTATGAATATGATAGTACTGTATTATAGAAGAGTGGGTCACAAATATTTAATGTATAAAATGTTGCATCATGCCAAGCTATGAGACCATAGACGTCTTTCTTAATTAACAGAAGCATGGTGGTGTAGTTCTTAATTAACAGAAGCATGGTGGTGTAGCTAAGCATATTTATATGTTATGATATTTGGCTATAATTTTTTTTAGGCCCATACCTTGGGGAGGCCCAGCTCCATTGAGCTGTTTGCACCCCCCAGGGTCCGGCCCTGATCCTATTAGTGCAACTATTTCTAGTCTTGTTGATTAATCAATGAAATCTATCACTGACTCCAGTGATTCAGTTCAGGTGCTATGTTGACATTGACTGTAACTGTCATTATAATGCTTTCTCTACCACCCATGTATTTCAGTCTAGTTCTAGTAGATGTCTTGCATTACTTGCATGGTATATATTTTTTAAAATTCCTATTCACTGTCATTTACTGGTGCTTCTATAAATGTGAGTGAGTTTAATTATGTATTATCTAAATATGCAGTTTCATCTGATATGGATTATCAATTAAGCCGTACCTTTGGTGGAACAAGTTTGCAGTTGTACACAAGTGAGAAAACTGTTGGAGTCGAGTCACTTTACACCGGTATTTTAGTTGATCTGCTAGAATCATCAGATCCATCAAGACTTGTTTTGGATATGCTACAGAATCCTATTGTTCCACTGAGTAAGAAGGGAGACAATGTTGTGATTATTGCTGATTACCAAATCCGGCTGCTAGAACAACTTATGAAAATCTCACCAAATATTGAGCCTTCTGTAAGAGATGAAGCATTGAAGCTAGCACTTGATATGAAAGCTAACATGAAAGATAATAATAAAAATTCTTTGGTGGTTCTTGGTTTTCTACTTCTTTTGTCAAATTATGGATTGGTTACTTCTTTTGATGAAGATGAAATTTTGGAGCTTTTTGCATTTGTTACTCAGCACAAGATTGCTGTGGAGCTGTTTGGAACCCTCGGTTTTGCCAATAAAGTTTCTGGTATGTTAAAGTAGATATGCTTTAGATATTTTATTATGATTATCAAATTAAATCTGTGTTTTAAATTCAAATAATATTTAATGTGACGTAGAAAAAGTTAATATTAAGAATGTTGTATGTGAAATCTAATTTGCCATTTTTTCCCAGAGATTTTATGGAAAATCACCTATATATTTTTCTTAATATCTCAGCTGAAAAGACTAACAATTTTTTGTTGTTGCTAAAATGCCATTTTCAATTGGTGGAGAAAAAAAGGAACCAGTTAAAGGAAATCTTTTGTTTTAATGCTTGGAAAGTGAAGTAGACTTGAAATTTATCTCTCCTTTTATGCATCTCTTCTATTTTATAAATGGTTTGAATTTTTTTGAAATATTCAGTGCAATCTGCTTAGTTTTTTTTTTTCTTTCCTTAATTCGAAGTTTATAACTTATTTTATGCCTGTTCTAGTAAGTTACGGTGATGTGGAATTTCTTGCACCTTGCAGATTTTGTTGAGAATCTTATCAGGAGGAAGCAATTTGTTGAAGCTGTTAGTTTCATTTCTGCGTATAACTTGGCCAACAAGAATAAACTAGTTGATCTCTTGCAAGAACACGTCCTGAATGCCAAACTGATTTGTGAGAGCAGTTGCAAGAAAACCAACTCCATTGAAATCAAGGTTCTTTTGTTTTTCTTATTTAAATTATATTTTATGAAACTTTTCATTTTCAGAAGTACCCCTGCATGATAATTATAAATAAATTATTACTATATACTTGAACTCAGGATAAGGCCAGAGATCAAGAAATTGCTAGTCTGAGAACTGTTCTACAGTGCATTCTGGATCACAACCTGCAATCTGTAGATCTGCTTGATAAGGAGATTCAATATCGCATTCTTGAGCTTAAAGCACATAAAGGCCATTAGTTTTTGTAGTGGAACAGGCTAATATGTATAGAAATGGGGTCATGCAAACCTGCTAACTTAGTACACTACCATTGTACTAAGTTATTTGGAGTACATGGCTCTCTGTTTCTTACTCTATGTAAAAGGTCTATAACAGGAAATAATGAAAACTCATGATATAGTTAACATAACATGATTATCTTTATTTATTGGCTACCTTTTCATTCTCAGTGTTTTTATTTATTTAGGTATTTCCTAGAGGCTTAAATTTGTTTGTTATGTAGAAATGTTTTTTTTTTATACAAACTAGTTATTTGGAGTACATGCCACATGTTACTAAAGTTTTGAATAAAAGCTAAATTATATCTTCTTTTTTTTTTAAAAATGTAGTTCTTTATTCACAGATCTTTGTAACGAAACTTTCTATTTCTTTTGAAGTAAAGGAGGGTCCCTAACCCTTGAACACATTTTACTCGAATATGAGGATACATTCTATTATAGTTTGTTTGGATGATTTTGTCGGAATCTTCTCAAATTATCTCAAATTGTCGGAACATACATTAACTGAACGTAGGCATATGTGAAACAATTTGATGTATGAATTGTTTTATAAACTTGGTATGTACGTAAACAGAATTCATGCAACCTCCGTAAACTGAGTTCACATAACGCTCATAAATGTGCAGAAATTGGATTTGTAATTGATATGATGTGCTCAAATTTGATTACATAATCGAAATTGGATGAAATGTTATATGTATGAGAGAAGAAGAGAAACGTTTTGTGAAAAGAGAGGAGGAGAGAAACTTTTACATCCTAACTAAATAGTGAGGTGAATAAAAAAGTCACAGCCATGTTTTCAACTTAATTTAAATGTTAATTTTTTGTCAGTAAGGCCAAGCACAATCCATATATTATTCGAACTTGGGATCTCACAATTGTTTGAGTTTCAAGTGGTGACTGTTTTTTTTTTTTGAAGAGAAACAAAACTTCTCTTTAAATTGTTGTGGGCAGTGAATCAAAATAATTAAATTTAAGTTATGAGAAAATAAGTTTTGATTGAAAATAAATAAATGTATACATTTTTAAGTCTGGAAGAGTTTAGCGACGAACTCACACCTTAAGAGATATATCATGGACTCATTTGCTCTCCAACATATAAAATGTTCCTGCAACTTTTTATCATCTTAAATGCACATACATACAAATAATTAAATATATTTTTTATATTTAAATTACATTTAGAGAACTTGAGGTGATTTCTAAGATTCTTGATCCCACACTTTAAATTTGAAAAAATTGGACCCTATTCTTTTTTCTTGGTCAAATAGCCTAAAACATTTAAGTGGAAAAAAGGTGAGATATGTAGGATTCAAAAACCCTTACAAATAATGAGTACAACCAAGAGTCTTCCTAGTACCACAAGGGATTAACTGATCATCAAAATATCACCCTGTGGTAGAAACCAAACAACAAGAGAACAAATCCACAATAGTTGATCCCACTTGGAGAGTGAACCAGCAAATCGTACAATAGCTTATTTTTGTAGACTGTACAACCTAAATGCATAAAGATTCATTGATCTATGTTGCTTCACACAATTGCAACTCTACGTTGAAATTGAGATTGTATTGCTATCAATTCTGCTTGATTTCTTCTGATCACTGCAAAATTTGACATAAACAAAAGGATCAAGGTTTATGCTCGGTTTTGGCCCAAAATTTGACTTTATGCTGTGAAGATAAAACCTACATACATCCAAGGAACTCAAGCAGTGCACCAGCTGGGATGAAAGAATGTCTTTTTAATCTGGACAATGTGAAGAGGCGTCATTTTGAATTACACATCCCAACTACGTTGGCACCCTAGCAATCCAACAACCATACCCCAAAAATATTAACCGCATCTGCGTCTTCACTGCAATCGAAAATAAGTCAGCAAGTAAGCATTTTTTTTTTTGAAAACTCGGTATCCGATCCAAGAACCGACTAATCCGAGGGAACCAATCCCACCGCCCACTTGCGGGGACCCCATTTAAAGCCAGAGCAAACACTGTATGAACTTAGCCCACTGAAATTCGCACCAGAGGGAATCGAACCTGAGACCTTTGGAGGAGCAAGCTCCAAGATCCCAAGCCAACCACTAGGCCAACCCCAAATGGGTTGTCAGCAAGTAAGCATGTTGTGACAGGGAAAGAGAGAAAACGAAATTTATACAACAACAACAACCAAGCCTTATCCCACTAAGTGGGGTCGGTTACATGGATCAAATGACGCCATAGTGTTCTATCATAAACCAAATTTGGATCTAACTCATTGACCTCTAAATCCTTTCTAATGGTTTCTCTAATAGTTTTCCTAGGTCTTCCTCTACCTCTTTTAACTTGACTCTCCTCCATTTGATCTACTCTTCGCGCGACGGCATCTACGGGTCTTCTCTCTACATGCCCAAACCATCTAAGCCTATTTTCTACCAACTTTTCTACTATAGAAAACGAAATTTATAAAAGCAAAGTTTTGAACAACAATTTGTAACAAACAAGTAATGAAAACAATAAATCCGAGAGGTAACTACGTTCTTACTAGCACCGATTTCTAAAGGATGATATCATTATGTTTAGTGTTCAAGGAGATATCATCCACAAATACCTGAAAACGGCATAAAATTCAAACATTATACTAATTTGCATGGAACTACTAACGATATGAAAGTCGATGACAATTTTTAATTGCATAATCAACTTCAATTTGCAGTCTGCCCATTTTTTAAAGGAAGAAAATAACACCAAATGATATTAAGAAAATCAAATTCAGACAGTCACTGATATGCCGCAAGGAATCGAATTTTCTAATAACCAATTCAAACTTTCATTACAATTAGATGAAGTTAAAAGAGAAGGTTGACATACCTTTTCCATCACCAGAATGTCTTTGGCTTTGCCTTTGGGAGGATTGAAATATCCCATGGCCTTTAAAGATCTACTTTTCACTATTTTCTTCAATGTATTTCCATACTCTCCTCCACACGCTTTTTTAATGATCTCGGCTTGATCCATAGCATCAGCAGTACAGCAGTCTCCATCAAAATACCACAGATGAGAAAACAAACGATCATATACGTGTTGGTTAACCAACAACTACATTTTCTTTAGTAGGCGACATAACAAGCTTTGAGTTGTTAAGTTGGATTTTGAGCCGACTTTAACAAAATCTTGATAGACTTGAACAGACTTAATCAATCGTAGTCTTTAGAATCTTGTTAAGTCGCCTACATATGAATTTTTTCCTCTGCATATTGACATAAATTAATATGCAACTACAAAATATGATGAATCTAACAGATATCCATGTACAATTTTTTTATATGGAGTAATAATTAATAAAACCATAACATTAAAAATCAATGAAATCAGAGTTAAATTATGAACCATAAAAAGGTCTGAAGGTGAATTATCATTTTGTCCATTATAAGACAAATTCAAAGTCTTACGGCTATTCAAATAAAGTTCATATAGATAGGATTTCATAAGTTGTTAATCGTGAAAGTCATTCGCGCGAAATGACGTTTAATATCGTTGAATCTCTATTGATTAGCTCAAATACACAATAACCTTCAAATAACATATTATTGTCCCTTTTGAATATAGAAAATTCACGCAACATTTTCTTTGTGTATGTTCTGTCATCATATTTTTTAGCAAAAACTTCCCACTGCTCTCTATGAGAATTTTGGGGATTTATAGGAAGCTTTTCATTCAGATAGTCAGCTTTAGCATACTTCACAAAGGATGAGAGATAAATGACAACATAAATAACTCAATATTTACTTTAAACAAAAAATAACAAAGTAAAGCCTTCACAAAATTTCCCTTGGTGATTTTTGCAATGGTATGAGGTCTTGTTGTGTTAAATGCTTCGGCAATCTCCTTTGCTTTTTTCTACATGTTTCACATGATAATTTGTACTAGTTGGCTTCGTTGCAAAAAAAGAGATGGAAAAAGAAACAAAAAACAAAAGAAGAAGTTTTGATGGGAAGAAGATGAGTCCAGAAAAAAAGTAGTGGTAGAAGAAACTTACACAAATGAAGAATGTGAGCAATGAATGTGAGAAAAGGGAATATGAAATGAGCATTTATTGTTGCTTGCATTCTTCATTTGTGTAATTTTTTTTTACCATTATGCACAGTTTTCTTAATTGACACTTCTTCCCTTCAAAATTTCTTTTGTTTTTTTTTTGTTTCTTCTTCCTTTCTTTTGTTGGCAATGCATCCAATTAGTACTAATTATAATGTTAAACAAAAGGTAAAAAAACATGTCAAAAAAAGCAAAAAAGGTTGCCGAAGCATATAACACAACAAGACCACATTTCATAGCAAAAATCACCAAGGGAAATTCTACGGCAAGGGTTTTACCTTGTTGTTTTTTCAAGTAAATGTTGTGTTATTTATGTTGTCATTGATCTCTCATCCATTGCACAGTATGTTCAAGCTACCTATCAGGAGGAAAATGTTCCTATAAAGCTCCGAAATTCTCATGTAAAGCAGTGAGAAGTTTTTGCTAAAAAATATGATGACATAACAAACGCAAAGCAAATGTCGCGTGAATTTTATATATTCAAAAGGGACAACAATCTGTTACCTGAAGATTATTGTGTATTTGAGTTGATCAATAGAGATTCAGCGATACTAAACGACATAAAGTTTCATGCGAATGACTATCGCGATTAACAACTTATGAATCTTTTCTACTATGAACTTTATTTGGGAATGTAAGACTTTGGATTTGTCTTGTAATGAAGACAATGATGATTTACCTTCAAGTCTTTTTATGCTTCATCATTTATCAATGGTTTCATTGATTTCTAATGTTATGGTTTTATTGATTATTACTCCATATAAATCAATACACGTTATCTGTTATTCTAGTTGACATATGGAACAAAACTTTATGGTATAGTTGTATATTCTGCTTATATGCAGAAAATTAAAAATCATACGTAGACGAATTACAAAATATCTTCTTAAATTAGATAAATATATCATTTGAGTTTCTAAAGACAACGATTTGTTAAGTATGTTAAAAGCTAACAAATCTAACAAGATTTTGTTAAGTTGGCACAAAATCCTACTTAACAACTCAAAGCTTGTTATTTTACCTACTCTTAAGTCGGACACCACACCGACCTAAAAAGTGTCATGTTTAACAAATAGACTTTCTGCAACTACAACCTACAGTTTTGGAGTCATGAATGGCAAATCAGACAATAATGAATATTCAAATCCATATCGATTCCTTTTTAAATAACATATCAGGAAGTGACCGAAAAATATCAATAATATTAATATATAAAGATGACTGTTTATGGCAGATAACTATTTTCAATTTACTTCCATAAGAATATGAAAATGTTAAAAAATCCGAAGTTCATGTACATGCTAATTTCTAAACCATGGTATCTCTTAGAAATTTTAGGGATTCAATGACAAGAGATAAAAGTAATCTGAAATCAGAATTATGAACTATTGATCCGACAAAAAGTTATATAATGGATAAAAATGGCAGTTCAATTATCTAACTAAATATTACTGACAGCAGTTACTACTGAAATGCTAAAGCTGAAAAGAGTTTTAATAATAACAATAATAATAACAATAATAATAATAATAATAGCAAACAACAACAACAATAATGATAATAAAGGGCACCAAAATGTAAAATAATATACCTTCGTACAGTATTTAACCATTGAGTGTAGAGTTTTCTTAGTCCTACCTTGTCAAGATTCTCATTCTCTTCGATTTTCTGCCTTTCTTCTCTCTCTTGCATTAGACGATCAAAAGTCTTTTCTCTATGGTCACTAAGCCTGGTTTTCGGCAGGTCCTTGGCACCAAAAACAACAATCTTTCGTGAGGGAACATGCATTCCATTTTCAATTTCTTTTAAGTGGCATAAAGGACGGACATACTTGATGCTGCCGTCTTTTGCATGTATTGCAGTCAACCCACTAGAAGAAACAACAATCATAAATGGTTGGTTTAAATTTCTCTATATCAAGCTGAATTACATAGTAAAGAGTAATAAAACTTACTGGTTCATCAAGTACTTCATTATTCGTCTTTTGTTCAAGAAGCCAGTTGAATGTGAAGCACTCACCTTTAGACTTCTTATAGCAGTCGGAAAAAAAGCAACACTCGAGATCAAAAAATTTAGTTTGCTTTTCGCTTGATGGGTTTGCCTCAACAGGAGCAAAAAATCTGTACCGATGTAAAGGAAAGATCTTTCGTTGCACATAATTGGCATTTATCGTCGTCGCCCGCAATTGAATTCTGTTAAAAAAAGTGTCAACTTGTATATGGCTTAAAAAAATAACTTCATAATACATAAAAATTCCTATGTTAAAGCTATAGACACACAACATTAATTAAAGCTTATACACCAAAGGCTTACACAACATGAATTATCGCAAAACCAAATGCATACACATTATAATAGTGCTATTATATAACCTTAATAGTCAACATGAACAGAAAAAATCGCAAGGAAAAATTAATGAATGCATAAAGAATCTTGATGGGTCTGAACATGCACGCTCACACACAAAAAAATCAAGGATAAAAAATAAATTTATTGAAACTAAAAACAATTCTAGCAAAGAAAGAACCACAAAGTCAATAATATAGCTGCAAAGACGAAATCAATATTGCACAAATAAGGATTGAGACTTGGAAAGAAATCACAATCTAATTTAAACGTACAATTATTTGCATGTTGAGGGAAATAGCTTCCACCACCATAAAAAGTTACGTTAAAAACCACATTGGTATCAGCAAATGTGGGGATTCGGACAAAGGAGGCAGCTCATGAACAGTAGAAGGCTGAGATAGTGGCACATCTGTATCATAAAATGTGGGGATTGATTCGGGCAAAGGAGGCAGCTCATGAGACAGTCCCGCTTCAGGCACGTCATAATAAGCATTGGGAAAAGAGATTGCATCATCCAGTCAAGCTTCCAAACATTGATTCAACGTCTCATGGTTCATATATGTTTCCTGTTGAATATGTAGAAAAACAATTTAGCTTAATTAACAACATATAGGTACACCTTGCATTTGATCCTATTATTGGCTGAAATTTATTAGCAAATATAATCTTGCATGTTTGGACACTTGATTTATTAGATATTGAATGCTTAATTTGATAAAAAATAGCTTCCATTCCAACAGTTGCAATTTTCTCAATATTACTTCCAAAATCGATCAAAAATATTTTCCATTCCAGCCTTGTTGCAATTTTCTCATAATTAATTGCAAATTTGATCAATTTTGAACTGAAGTAAAAAAAATCATTTGTTAGTAAAGTCTCAACTCAATTGGAGTATATGTTTGAACTAAATGCAACCACTTTTGATGTGAAACTAAAATCACTTACATTTCATTTCTCATCCAACAGCGGTTGTATATCATTTCAGGATGATCATGCAAGTTTGTGGAGAAACCTACTTGATTTATTAGATATCAATTATCAATTGCTTAATTCATCAAATGGTCTCTTCTGCGTGATGCTCGAGACACGTGATGAAAAATCCGTTTGTATTTGTATACAAATACTATCAAGATGAGAAGTGACATCTTCTCGCTTTGTTATAAATATTCCCTTGAAACCAAAACCAAAACATATAATAATCAACAAAATGAGTTCAGAGAAAATTCCATCAATGTGCATAATGTAACATAAACTCAAAAGACAAAAAACGGGATTATCAGAAAATTAAACAAACCACTAGTTAAGAGCGGACATATAAACACAAATACTAATGGCAATAAAAAACATGTGAAAAACGTAATTCAACTGAGAAGTTTTGGAACTATTGAGTCAGAAGACAAAACAAATAGTTAAAGTTAAAAAAACATTCTACAAATGTTTCTGATATAACATAAACTCGAAAAATGGAAATCGGCATTCTCATAGATTCAAGCAAACTCATAATTAAGTGCATAAGTATAAACTACTACATGAAGCACCGACACAGACATGGACACCAAACCAGACACGTTGACACCATTTAACATTTGGAGAGAAAAAAAACAATTAATAGATCGTATGTGTCGTGACAGAATCAAAAGTGTCATGCTCCTAATTAAATCTATACATATAAATTGCAATTAGAAAGAAAAAAAAGCCTAACAGACACAAAATTAGATCATCAAAATTCAAAATAATTGATATAAAAATTCATGATCATGAGAAAATTTGGGTAGCTACTCTCTTCTAAAAAGATTTTAATGAAAACAGAATTGTGAAGGGAGAGATTAGGAAAGAGGGAACAGAGTTGTTTCACCTCCATCATCAATGCCTAGGGTTCCGGCTACTGCTGCGGTGAACCATCGCCGTCGATGAGGAATGCAAAAGGAAGATGTAAGTAGATGAGAAGAGATTGCAGCCCATAAAGAGACATGGAGGAGTGCTGAAAAAGAGCTCAAGACAAAAGAGATAGAACTTAATCAAGTCACCGACAACATTTTACTAGAATATAAGGATACACTCAATTCTAGTTTGGATGATTTTGGGGTTATGGTTATCTTCTCAAACAAGTTTTATATCATGGGTACTGAGGATGGGTTTGGTTTGTGGTGATTTTGTGTTGAGTTGAATTTGATTTTATAATAGATAACACTTCCATGCAAATTTGATTTTGTGTTGAGTTTTAATTGGTTGAATTTTGCATTCGCGGAACTTGAAGCAAACACAAACATAATAGATAATTGACAATCAACATGAACATACCAGAGATAAATTTTTGCAAATATAGAATGGTACAAAAAGAGTGACTTGTTAGTGACAGAATCAATGCTCAGTTTATCCTAATCATATTATAAAGGCCTCATCTTACACTTTCATGCAAATTATGAAATGAGAATAATTTCCTGCACTTCAGTAGCCCTATATTCCAATCAATTTTTTAAATCTCAATTCAGTTAAAGGAATGTTTCAAATGAACAGTATCCTATCATTGCAGCCAATTTTTAAATTTGTCAAAGCCATGTTTTCTTTCTTTGAGATCATTGGTTAAATGCATAGAAAGCACAACAGTTTCCTACAAATTTCTTATCTCTACGCCAAACCAAACAGTATATCAGCAATCACATACTCATATGCCTATCAATGCTACTATTATTGACATTTCAAGTATCTACACAACTATCACATAATTGCTGAATATAGGATTAAATTTTCGATTAAGAAATATAGATTAAGTTCTAAAAATGTATTACTCCGATCGATTTATTAAGCAAGCAGATAAATATATAAACATACTAGAAGGCTTTTATCCAAAAGATGGAGAATCTTGAAGACTAAATGAAAATCTTTCAGGAGAGGTTGGCTTCGTAAATGAAACGAAAAGAGAAGCATCTAAGTCATGGTTTCAGCTGCAACAATCTTGAGAACAAATTGAGAGAACAAAAATCTAGAGAAATTTGCTTATAATGTGCTGGACTATACTCAAGCTCCATCAGATGATTTTCAAGAACATTTATTTCGCACGGCTGGTTACTGTCAAGCAAATTTGTGGCCTTTGTAATTGCAGAGTTGATCTTGTCAGTTACTTGAGAAGAGAGATTTAGTTTAACATCCTTATTCTTTAGAGCATTCCTCAACTTGTAAACACATTCGTCTAATGCATTCATTACATTGGCCTTCCTTAAAAATTTCTCATCTTTAACCCGGTAATCTTCAGCTTCTCTAATCATCTCTTCAATTTCTTGAGATGACAATCTTTCTTTGTTATTAGCTATTGTAATCCCATTCATACTACCAGTGGATTTTTCATTAGCAGAAACAATTAAGATACCATTTTCATCAATAGCAAAGCATACCTCTAGACGGTGACCGCAAGGAGCAGCTGGGAGGCCAGAAAGAGTAAAAAAACCAAGCAGATTGTTGTCACTTGCTCTTGCTCTCTCACCCTCATAAACTTTAATAGGAGCAGTAGCTTGGTTGTCAGTAGTTGTTGCATACCTTTGTGTTTTCTTGACAGGAATGCTAGTGTTCCTAGCAATTACCACACTCATGATATCACCTTTGGCTGAAACACCAAGAGAAAAAGGTGCAACATCTTGCAGCACAAAGTTTGGAACTTTTTTAAAGCCTTCACTTAACAAAGCAGCCTGCACAGCTGCACCAATAGCAACTGCCTCATCAGGGTTAATGCTCTTACACAGATCCTTCCCTGCAAAAGATTCTTGCAATAGTTGTTGTACTTTTGGAATTCTAGAGGAGCCTCCAACAAGAACAACATCATGTATAGCACTCTTGTCCATCTTGGCATCACTGAGGCAACTCTCGGCGGTTTTCAAACACATTGAAAAGATCCATATTGATTTCCTCAAACTTAGCACGAGTGATTGATGTAAAGAAATCAATGTCCTCGTATAAAGAATCTACCTCAATGGTGGTGATAACAGCAAAAGATAATGTCATTTTTGCTCTCTCACACGCTAATCTCAACCTCGTTAAGGCTCTTGAGTTTCCCGTAATGTCCACCTTGTTCTTCTTCTTAAACTCCTCTGCGAAGTAGTCCACCATCCTATTCTCTACCCCGAGGTGAGTGTTTCCAGCTGTGGCCTTCACTTTGAAGACCTTATTCTTTTTCTTTTTGAATAAATCAGAGACCTGATCCTTAATTGTAAGGAGAGACACATCAAAAGTCCCACCACCCAAGTCAAAGATGAACATATTTCGTTCTCGCAGAGAGTTAGTTCTTTTGTCCAGACCATATGCAATAGCTGCAGCAGTGGGTTCATTGATTATCTTCATAACATTAAGACCAGCAATGGCACCAGCATCTATGGTGGCTTTCCGTTGATAATCGTTGAAATAAGCGGCACAGTAACAACTGCATTCTTGACAGGTAATTGCAAAAATGTCTCTGCAATCTCACGCATCTTTGTTAGAACTTAGAATCATAGATGAGATTTCTTCGGCACATAGGTGCTTCTCCTGTCCCTTGTACTCAACCAAAATCATGGGTTTCTCATTCACTCCAGAAATGACCTTGAATGGCCATAACTTCATATCACTTTGAACAACCGAATCATTAAACTTCCTACCAATTAACCTCCTAGCATCTGAAAAAAATACATATTACTAATTATATATAATCATTCAATTGTCCAACTAATATATTAATGCAACGAAACAATAAGAACATTTTTTCGAAGCAAAGAAAAGACATGAGGCAACCAAATGGGAAAGTCATCTCAACTAGGTTGGCATCGGCACCACTAACTCAAACAAACAAACCACATGCTAAAATATATTAAAAACTAAAATAAAAATAACAAAGTTTGTGGAACATAAACCAAAGCAAGGAAAATACAAAGAACATTAATCAAAACAGTAAAAAGGCCGACAAAATCTCTAAAGAAAGAAGTCAGACCTAATGAAATCATAAATACTATCCAACAAATTATAACATCTGGAATTAACCCCAAAATCAACTAATTTATCAACGCAAGAATTTGCTTCTCTATATGAGAAAATTTAAAGCTAAAGAAAATTTTAACGCAATAATAACATTAAATACATGAAGTAGAAGACAATAGAAATAGAAATTCAAACGTTATTCAAAACATAAACACACATAAAGAACAAAAAAGATTAGAAATGTACCAAAGACGGTGTTTTGGGGGTTGGTGTCGATTGATTCTTAGCAGCATCACCAATCAACCTTTCATGATCAGTAAAAGCAACAAAAGAAGGTGTTGTTTTGTTGCCTTGATCATTGTGAATAATCTCAACTCTATTTTGTTCATCTTGCCACACAGCAACACATGAATATATTGTCCCAAGGTCTATTCCCACAGCCACATTACGTCCTTCTTTGTATTTCATAGCCATGATCTCTCAAGTAAAATCCAAAGAAAGCTGCACGACAACAAGAAAAAAAACTCAAGTTAAGATTAAGAAGTTAATTCTGATTATTTTTTTTAAATCAACAAACAAATATTATTGATCAAAATTTAGGCTAAGGTACAAGAAGTACAATGAAGTTTAAACAAATCTACTATAGCAGGAAAGGAAGAAATTAAAGACACACTCGCACACACACAGCACACTACATAAGCTACCATTGAAACATTGAAGTTTGAACAAGCAACCACCTAGCTAGGATAGAAACTAAAAAAACAACCTCCCCTGAAAACACCAAACTGTCCCTCACTAGAAGAAAAAAAAAAAACTATCATCTGGTAACCTAACAAACACGCAAAAGGCAAAATGTAATGAAAAATCAACACAGAAACAAACCAACACCCCAAGTGTCTATACCGTTTCTCTTGCAAATCTACAAAACAAAACAAAAAATTGATCAGGCAAAGATGGGAATAGGGTATACTTCTAGAAGAGATGGAAATGTAATAATGTATAGGCTCACACCAACAAATAAGGGTTGGTTTACTTCTCACGCTAAAGCTACAATTTTTTATATTTAAAGAAATGTTAAAAGAGTAACCATGAGATGAAAATGACCAAATTTAATAAATACTTGAAAACAAAATTACATGTACTAGACTACTAGTACCTCGCCCTCGTGAGCTTATCTCAGTTGGTATGGACAATACATAAAAATATGTAAGGTATGAGGTTCAAACCTCGGTCACCACAAAAAAAAGACTACTAGTACCTCATTTAATAAGGTTACGCATTATTAAAAAAATAATATTTATTATAAAAAAAAAAGGGTTACAAATCACAAAGAAAAAGGTTACATAAATATCAGATGAAAAATGGACGAGTTTTTTTGCCTGAAAAATAACAATAAAATGAAATTATTAATGGTTTAAAAAAGATCACGCAAATATCATATGATAGAAAATGAATTGAATTTTTTTTGTCAAATAATAAATAATGAACTTCGCCAAATAACAATAAAATGGAAATATCAATGTTTTAAAAATTAAAACTCTTCTTCTACCCTTTGACCAAAAAAAGAAACTAAGCCACGCCACGCCTCTTGTTTCAGAATTCCTAGACTAGATGGGATTATCCCAAGTCAAAGTCCTAAGTCTATCATATCAACTGTCTCTAAGCTAAAAATAGCATACACTAATTAGCCTATAACCTATACTAATGATGGAAAAGATGAGATCATTATATGATTTCTGATCTGACATGTAACAAAGTATTTACTCCACTTGCCTTCGTGTCCACATCAACACATTATTTTAAGGAAAAACATTACTGTTACACGCTAATTACTGTCGTTGGTATTTATAAAGAAAAAAAAGTAAATTTTGTCAGTAATTAATTAATTTTTTTCATTTTTAAGTATAGACTAAACAAATTTTAAAATAATTTTAGATCCTTCAAAAAAAATTAAAATAATTTTAGTATATTTAGTTTTTTTACGAATGCTTCAAAACACTTGTTTTTATTTACACACTTTTAAGATTTATTTCTACATGTTTTTATATATTGTGCAAATTACACAACTTCGTGTTTTAACTTAGTCTCAGACAACACTTTTTTCATTAATATTTTTATTTTTTCAATTTTATCATTTATATTATAATTATGTAACACTTTTGTTTTTTTATGTTTTTTTTCTCTTCTGATTTAGTCTTTTATATTATAAAATATCAACATTGTTATCATTTTTATCCTAAATCAATTTTATAGAGTTAGGATTGTTTTTGACATTAAAAAATAAGTTTTTAAAAGTGAAACCAAATACACTCTGACTCTACTTTGATTATGCAACAAGTTGTTTTTTACTTTATGCTTCATTCTTTCTCCATGGAATGGAAGAAAAATAAATTTACTTTTTACCGCGTCCATACAAGATGGAGAGTGAAACCAGACTGAAAGATTTCTCCGTCACTTTTCAAATGATGTGAGCACTGAGTAGTAGTGAGTGACTAGACTACTAGTGAGTTACTTTTTTTTTCTTTCTCTGGTGGTGCCATTAGAGTAAATTATCAAATTAACCCTTCCCTTGATTTTGTATGGTACTTTCAAATATAGGTACTTGACCTTGTAAATATTTTTTAAAAGTTCATGAAACTATTAAATTTTCCTTATATTTTAGAGACTTATAAGAGAGTTATAGAAAATGGTTTTACTAAAAAACGTCATTTATAAAGGTGTCATTTAGTAAGTTATAGTTAAAAAGTTGATAATCATATCTTTAGATGTGTGGATTGTTAAAAGACACTTTCATGAATGTCTTTTAGCAAAACCTATAGAAAATCGGTGTGATTAATTTGATGATTTACTTTGCACTATGCAGAATCAAAAATGATGAACTTCTTTTTTTGTAAATATGAAAAAAGATTATATTGTATATCCCCTCTCTTTTTTTCTTTTTGGTAGAATTGTACATCCCCTCTCTATCTCTCTATATATAATGCTAATGAGTAAAGTTAATAAGTCAACTCCTACTTGTTTTTAACAAAATATCAATTTTCTAAGTCAATAAAATTGGTCTAGTGGTGCGGGATTTGAGTAGTGGGCATGAGGTCCTAAGATCGAACTTCATTGCCTCTATTGTAAATAAAAGAAATCCATATTCTACTATTTGAAACTGATATTAATAAAGGTTAATTTTGTAAATAGCTAAGATTAGCTGGGAAATGAGAAATAGCCAAGATGACATGGAAATAATATATGTTATTGTTATTTGACTTCCTCTAGGCTACAATATGTACTTATATAAGCACATAAAGAGTATAACTAAAGGGTTTTGGTAGAAGCCATCCATGAAGGTGTTTTTTAGCAACTCACACCTTTTTATAGAATAACTTGTTAAAAGAGCAAAACCCATAACTAAAATTCAGAACTGGATTACTACCCACGTTTTGTAATTTTGGAGTTGCATAACTTATGGATGAGGGAAGATGAGATGTTTTTGCCCTCATTTTTTATTCATCAATTCCAGTGAACAAATATGTTATGGACTTATGGTTAAATTCGCTCAAATGTGCTTTAAAAGATTAGATATGATCATATGAGCCTAATTTATCCTTTATTTTTTTCTTTTCAATTGTTTGAGTTTTTCAATTCTATGTAGTTACTGCTGTAATATTCATCAACTATAAAGTAAATCTGTCATATTATAATGTGTATGCAGGGGGATTCAAAGAAAATATTACTGGCCCACTTTTTGACAAGCCATGCTTTTTAGGGTAGCTTGCATTACAAGTAACTAATATCAATTCCTGTTATCGCATAATTCTATGTAATCCACATTGTCTTGTAGTTTTGGCTGTAAATTTCAAGAGGTTGCAGTTGTTCTTCAAATTAATTTTCAATCCGGACTTATTAGTTATAACTAATGTTAGCCTTCAGATAAGCAGTATGTAAAGTGCATAACATACAATATATACTAGAAAGTTTACATGTCAAATTTAATTAGTCTTATTTGAACTTCAACTTTTATGACAAAACAGATCATGTAAAAGGGAAAACTCAGACAATCAATGTATTTGTTTCTGTTATTTTATTTTTAGATAATCAATTCTACATTTCTTTTTGAAGTTCTTTACTTCAATTTTTGCAAAGGAGTAATCCAAAGAGAATAGCAGACAACATTAGAACCGAGAATGAAGAATCATGCATAGCATAATTACATCATGAGTTTTCATTCTTTTCAATTAGACCTTTTACACAGAGCAAGAAACAGAGAGAGTCATGTGGTCATTTACACGTGAATATGTACCCCAATAGAAGTAGTGTATAAGTTAACCGTTTCCATTACCCCATTTCTTTACATCAGGTTGTTCTACTACAAAAACTACACTCCTTTATGTGCTTGTAGCAAAAGAATGCGATATCCAATCTCCTTTTTAAGAACCTCCGACTGTAGTTTGCAATCCGAAATGCATTGTTGAACAGTTTCCAAACTAGCAATTTCTTGATCTCTGGCCTTATCCTGAGTTCAAGTACATAGTAATAATTTATTCTTAACCAGTGTGAAAATGGAATGTTTGATAGAATAGAAATCCAATAAGAAAAACAGAAGAACCTTGATTTCAATGGAGTTGGTTTTCTTGCAACTGTTCTCACAAATCAGTTTGGCATTTTGGATGTGTTCTTGCAAGAGATCAACTTGTTTAGTCTTGTCAGCCAAGTTATATGCACAACTGAATCTAACAGCTACAACAAATTGCTTCCTCGTGATAAGATTCTCAACAAAATCTGCAAGGTGCAAAACTAGAACAGGCAGAAAATATGTACCAATTAACAACAGCAAAAATATATTGTCAAACCATTTAGAAAATAAAATAGATAGATAGATC
>Ga0228710_1003481_pt1 | contig 25045 bp, 13 predicted proteins | sample MedpolnodulmetaG_FD_177995 | JGI IMG/M metagenome (GOLD analysis project Ga0228710, IMG submission 177995) | Root nodule microbial communities from Medicago polymorpha collected in Santa Monica, California, United States - pink nodules | ecosystem: Host-associated > Plants > Roots > Nodule...
ATAAGTGAAATGATTTTTAAACATAAAAATTTTGAGTTTTTAAATGTGGATAAATTGTAGATGATAAAATAATAAAAAAATAAACACATACACTAATTCAGCGGCGAAAGTATGAGTATGAGTGGGGTAGCTTTCGCCACCTCAAATATATTTTTTAATTTGAACAAATATATTTTGTAATTACCTGTTCCAATAATATATAATTAGCTACCACATAAGAGCTTATTTGTCAAAAGTTAGTGGACATAAAAAAGTTAAAAGATATTCACTTGTTTAATAAATCTATTTTATCTTATTTTACCATTTTATATCTCTTAAACAAATACAAAAAGAGTTTAGTTAACAATTAAAATTGTAAAAACAACATTTAAAATATATTTTATTTAATTTTTTTAGATTTAGCCCCCTCATAAAGATATATCTAACTTCGTTGATATATATTTTTTATTTTTTATAAGTCAAGAGTAAAATGACATCAAAAAGAATATTATTCAACTAAGTTGGTACCCTATTATAATCTTTTGTCAATTGCTCATTATAATATTATTAAAAAAAATGAGGAAAATACATATAAAAGAAAAAACGTGGGAGCATAAACCTAACCCAGTAAATCAACACAAAAGTGTAGGTCGACCTCAAACGGAAAAAACACAACACAAGTGGATCCTCCTCTAATTAATCCTAAAACTAATAAAAGATCTTCAATGCGGTGATTGGACCGTCCTTCAACACGGACGGGAGTCCATGTACCATCAACTCCCTATAGCAAAGGGCAACAAACTAAACGATCCTTTCGAGTTTCATAGTCCAAATCAAACATAGAATGGAGAAACTAAACCGGCGTATAAATCTATATTTTAATGTTCAAATGTAGCATCAGCAAACATGATGCTGTTGTTAGGACCATGTCATTGGGATACAGACCATGTCATGATGACAAATTGAGAGAGCCGAAGAATATCTAACCGTTTTTTCTATTTGTAGCAATAACAATTATATAATTTTTTTGTAGAGGTGCCCTTGATTCACTTTCAATTGTAATTGCAAAGGGGCCCATGAGATGACAGTCTCAACTCTCAACTAGTCTGTGGGCTGTGATGTGAACCAGTAAGATTGCAAACAGCATCAGGGTCCATCTTTTAAATGTTTTTTAGCATAAGTTTATAATCATTTAGCTATAAATTAGTTAAAAATAACAATAAAGAATTGATCCCCTTAAAAAATACAATTTAGAATTAATCGTTCATTATAATTTAAAGTTTATAGAATCAAATAATTCACAGTAATTGACTAATTATAGATTTTATTGTAAAATATTATGATGGACTAAAAATAAATAAGTGATGGTCCAATCATCCATTCTCCTAGCTAAGCATTTTTTTTAGAAGGAACCTAGCTAAGCATTTTATGGCGTTGACATATTAGACAACTGTAAAAGCTTATATGCGAATTTTGAAATTCAAGATTTAATACGGTTAAGATATACTAATAAAAATTTATAGTAAAATTTTTTTTAAAAAAAAAGTGAGGAAGAGAATTTTCTTTACTAATAACAAAGTCACTAATGACCAGCCTTAAAAAAAAGCCACTAATAGACATGTATGAGGTGAGATTTACGTTGTAAATACAAGCTTTAACCATTAAGATGACACCTCTTGAAAAATACATGTATAATATACGATATATGTATGCATTGATCATTCTTCATTAGTATATAATACCGATCACAATTTGCTAAAAATAATATTTGTGATCAAAACACGATGTAGGATATTCTTATAAATCATAATATATTTATACCCTCATGTTTTATGTTAAGATATCAACAAAAACATATTGATATAACTAAAAAAGAATGTAGTGTACAATGTTCCCTGATTAAATGTCTTTTTTTCTCATTACCATCATCTAAAAAAACAAAAACTTGTCTTTTAGGTCCAATTCATCAAGAGACGATTATATTGATTCAGAAAGACAAGTGTCATCTTGAATGAAATCATTTACATCTCCATTGCATTCTCACAACTTTGTCTCACATTTTTTTTCTTCCCTAATTTCTAAAATATGTATCTGTAAGTATCTTATAAATGATCAGCAACATACTTAATTTTTTTTAAAAAGTAACCCTGGTACTTCTAAAATATATATATATTTGTGAAATATCAATATCTGATATGAATACATCTCTATTTTTTTTAAGTATACAGACTTCATAGTTGGACAAAACTAACATGAAAAATTTTCAACACAAAACTTTTTTTTTGTTTGGCAGGAGGGTCGTAAGGATAGGAAAATTACTTGAATTAAATGTGATACCATTTGTTTGAAAAGAAGAAGAGGAGGAGGTAACTAGCTTGGGACGAAGAACAAATGAGGGAGTGTCGTGCCTTGTTTTTTTAAAGGAAGGGAGTGTTGTGTCTTGTTAAATTCTAATGTATTGAAGGCTAACATGGCGGGTAGATGAATTTGGTATTTACATGTATCTAAAAAATATAATGTTAGTAGTGATTATTCCTAATTTCTCTCAATGCATCATTTTTTTTTTGAAGAGGCTAAAATGATATATTACCACAAAAAGGTCATCCATCGCAAGGTGTGTGATGGTCGGATTAGACAAGTGTACCAAATCGTTTACCAAATATCGTATCCACATGGATTGTTATTTCGTCCAACCAACTCGCGTTACTTATTTGGGAACAAAATAATATAAGAGAGTTGCAAAGTTAATCTGTTTGCAACAAAACAAAGTTACCTGTTTGGTTGCAGAATGTTAGGAGCGGTTAAGATCTTCCCTATTCATTTTTTAGAATTAATTAACAGTCAATTCGCGTTCAGTTATTCTAAGTAGACTATCTAAGTGATGAGTCCGTCAACACGTGATAACCTAATCGATTTGTCAAGTTGCACCTGCTGGTCGTACGGTGATCCTTACATGTGGGGTCTTACTCTCTTGGTTGATTTCAGTCTACCCCTCCGCATGTTGAGTTGCACCTGCTGGTCACACGATGATCCTTACGTGTGGGGTCTTACTCTCTTAGGGGTAATTAAAACATAGATTTAAATTGGCGTTCCTAAATTTACAAAGGTATGATGGTCAATGTTCCTAAAGGTTTACCCATCTATGAATCTTAGGAGTACATAGCACTCTCTCCCTCTTGGTAGTTCTATATAAGGGCGGCCCTATCAGCGTCTACCTTACCAAGGTGACAAGAGAATGGAGTTTCTGGGCTGATTTAAGTCGTGAAGTCACTTGTTTCCTTATTACTAATTAGTTACATCATGGTTTCAACCGATTTTACTCAATATTAGTTATGTCACCTCCTAAGTACTTACTACTAGGGTCCACTCGCTTTCGGTTTCTTTTGCTAGTCACTAATTAATTACTTCCTGGTTAGACAAATTTAAATATCAAAATATAAATATCAATATTAGGCATTGTCACTACCTAAGTGCCTAAATCAGGGTTGAGCTCCACAAGAGACAAATAATACGCACTACAATAAAACTAAATAGCGAACAAAAAATAACTAAATAAACGACTTTAAATTAAGTAATTATCCAACAAATAAAATAGAGATTCATCTTAGAACCATAGCCTAAAAAGATTTAGCTACTCATCGTAACTAAAAACAAATTACAAAAGAAATAAAACTTACCCTAGAAAAACTTGGAGAAAGGAGAGAGAAACTCCTCCTAGAAGCTCCTAGTGTTCCCCTTCCTGTTGAACTGCCTCATTTATGAACGAGAAATAATGAATGCGGAAGGCGTTATTTATAGGGAAAGTTTCCACATGATTTTGGGCTAAAAACACGGGCTTTATTCCACAAAAATTCAGAAAACAACTCCTTGGTCCGCAAGGCACAGGCGCCAGACGCATGTGTGTGTGAAGTCAGGCGCTAGGCACGTCAATCCATGCACCAGGTGCAACAATTGTGAGTTTTAGGCACCTGGCGCCCCCCTCCTGTGTGCGGGGGCGCTTGTGAGTGTGTCTGGTGCTGAAAAGTTCACGTGTCTTCGCCTTTTAGGTGTTTTCTTCTATGTAAGATGTCTTGAAACGTGGGAGAAGAATTCCTCCCTTTGTAAAGTCTTTTGAGACCTCTTAAATCTTCATTCTTCATCTTCCCAAGGACTTCACAAATCTTCGGATATCTTGCTTTGCCGATATGCATGATTTCTTCGTGAATTACATCAAAAACATCCTAAAATTTCTATGTTTTAGGAAGAACATAATCACATACTTAAATATAGAAAACATTACAAATGTCCCAAAATCATAGACAATTGCTCTAATACTCCTTTGTTTTGTTGGTAAAACCTACTGAAAATGACAGAAAAACATGTTAAGAATAACGTAAGATGACCTGTCACCAGCGTGCTAAGGAAGACTTAAAGGATCCAAATTACAAACCCGAAAAAGAGAAACAAAACAAAAACAAGGAGCAAAAAGGAGTTAACTCACAAAAGTTAGGCAAAACATAGGCTTTTGCCTCCATAAATTGTAGTCAAAATCGAATAAAACAAACTTCGATTTAAACCACCAAACACAAAAACATTAACTTGTTCGCACATGGAAAAAAATATGCTCCCCCTTATATTCGAAAATATGCCTATTTCTCTCTTTTCAAATAATGGAAGCAACCGCTAACCGTAACATCTTGAACACTAAGCACATATTTTTAGAGAAACTTCCCAAGCTTCAAAACTGATTTAGATGCACAATTAAATTCCAAGAAAATGCCGAAGAAATCCGTAACCAACCGCAAATCACATACGAAATGCTGCTGAAAAAATCACAAGAAACAAACAAATGATCTATATCCTCATTACTCTCACATCCTCCTGTACAAAGATGCTCATCAATGGGCAACACATGCCTTCTCAGTAAATTATCTCTGGTAGGAAGTCGATTAAGTAGCAGTCACGAAACAAACAAAGATACTTTTAACGGAACCGCCTTTAACCACACTATATGACTGAAATTACTATGATTAGTAACAATATTATCTATCATTAAGCGGATCCTTTAAAAGTATGTCTTTTTTCTTGGCGAATGCTTCGTAAATTGTATTCCTACAAGAGACAATTTAGTAAGGCGAGGCGTTCTTCAGAATGGTGAGCAACTGCGCGCTTCATAAAAGTATGTTTTTAAAGTGTGTCTTTTTGGGAAAATTTGGTCTTGTGTTTCTCATTGGTTAGGTCTTGTCACAATTACTTCAACGTGTATTTCAGATCATTTACGTCAATTTGGATGCTTAGGAGAATTCTAAAAAAAATTAGTTTAGTTATGCAGTTAATCTAGCTCTCAAGTGTTTGGGTTATATGGAAAGAAATAAATTCAAGAATTTTCAAACATAAGGAGGAAACATTGCAACATTTACTCGACAAAATTAAGTTACAATCTTTTTGGTGCTTAAACACTAAATATGCTACCTTCGCTTTTGACTACCACTTTTGGTGGCTTAATCCTCTAATGTGTTTAGTGCGCAACTTGTTTTTATGGTTTCTTTTTTGGTTTGTGTTTCTCAGGATATTTGATGTGATGCTAATCTTGTTCCATCGTTTTTATCTGGCATTTCTTGTGCTGAAAGGACTTGGTTGTTTGTGATAATATATTTCATGTAACTTTTTTACCAAACAATTAAGTTATGTTACAACTAAGCAAATTAGAGAACCAATCTATTTCAATATATTTATGGTTCCTTGTCAAAATAAATAAATTTATGGTTAATTAACAACCTACAATATATTATCTATATCTATATCAAGAGAATGGATCAAATTATATCGATGTAACATTACAACAATATTATACCACTTACAATTTGGTTTTTTCTTGACTCTCCGTGGTGAGAAGAGTGATTGAGGTTTTCTCTCCATAGTGAGAAGAACAACAATTGAAAATTGCTTATGATGATATCAATTGAATCACAAATCGCTTCCAAGGATCATCAAATCATTACTTTTAAATCGCAATTCACGGTTTGAGCGATTTGCATCTGCAGACACGACACTTTCTATTTTGACTGTTGTTACAATCGAACCTGCCATGCCGTTTGATTGGCAGGCAGAGATTTTGGCACCTGCAACCCTGACTTTCTCAGGCAATGTATGAAAAGGGGGTTGAGGTATGCAAGAGGAACCTTCGTGGAAGGCTGGTTTTGAACAAGGGGGACAAACCGTACATGGCGAAGGAAATTGAGGTCAAACTTCAAAAACAATGGAAAACTACCGGTCTTTGGACACTGCTTTCTTTAGGGAGGGGTTTTAATGAGCTCTCATTTGCATTTGAATCTGATTTACATACTGTTTAGGCGATAAGAACTATCAATTTGAAACCGGGGGTATTAAGACTATTTGAATGGGAAAGGGACTTCAATATGCATAATCAAAGAAACACTCACGTGCAAGTTTGGATACGCTTAATGGCATTACCGCAAGAATATACGATGGAACGTACGATACGGGAAATTGCAAGCGCAGTTGGCACACCGCTGGTCATTGAGAATGCAACAACAAAGAGACTTTTTGGCCACTATGCACGAGTTTTGGTTGACATTGATTTTTCTAAGAAGACATTCCATGAGATTATGGTAGAGAGGGAGGGATTTGCTTTTGGTGTAGAGGTGGCCTATGAATGGCTTCCAGACTTATGTTATCACTATCAGACACTTGGGCATGATGTTACTAATTGTCGTTAGTTGTACCCGAGGAAGGAAGGAATTGTCCCTAAGGAGAAGGTCACTAAGGGGAAGGCGCAAGACCTTCCAAGAAGCTTGAGTGGGTGCTCGTTCAGGAAAATCCCTCCGGTATTGGTTCTACGAAAGCATTTTCAGCTCCTACAGAGCCTCCTATTACGGTTACAGACATATTTACAGATACAGCTGCAGATGTTGACACAGTTACGAATCCAAGAGAATCACAGACACACTTAGTTGCTGATGAAGTCCCTCACGGGACTCTGCCTTTGAAACCGGTGTTGAATTGAACCATGTAGTGCATGATGATGTGCTTTCGTATCTTGAGGAACATGTAAGTCCGGTAATTCGGGAGGGGTTGGAGATTCCCCAGATTCAGGATGCACCTGTGAGGAATACATCCTTAGTTGAGTTGCGCATGATGATGTGCAACTGTTGACTGTTGATTTGGATTCCTTCGCTTCTGCTAGGGAGGATGTGCAAGCTACCCCCCGTCTCAGTCCTCTTGTTGCTAGGTCCATTCTCGTGGACAAAGAGGTAGTTTTGGAAATGGAGAGACAAGCACAGAACCCCCCATCCGTGGTGACACATGTCGAGCTTGATGAGAATGGTGACAAGGTTTTGGTGGTTACTAACATGAATCCAAACATGCAGCATGATCTTGAGTTATGGAACCGTGTCCGTGAATATGACAAGGCAAACACGGAGCTTCGTTTTACTCCAGTATTATCTAGAAAACATAAGCAGTAGGTTAGGAAGCAAATTCAGATTGGAAAACCACCTTATAAAACCCGTTCTTAGGGTGGATCATCCGCAGGTGCTCAATGAATATTCTATATTGGAATATCTGCGGTTTTGATAATACAGACACTAAACCTGCGATTCTCTATGTTACCTCAGACTTTGCATATTGACTTCTTTATGGATCAGAGTGGGATACCTCGTTCTAGGTTACCATAGTCAGCTGATTTTATGTTTCTGTTTCCTTTTTGCTTTTCTTTTGAGGGTTTTGGCCTAGTCCCCTCTCTTGTACATCTTTTCCCTTTTTTTAATAAAATTTTCTCTGAGATTGGCGGTATAGGATGAGGGTTCTTCGAGATACCAACCTAGTTGGGATGTCGTCGCTTCCCCTTGATGCCTCACCAGTCTCTTGTCTTAGCAAAAAAAAAAATATTATACCACTTACTAGCGTTTTATTCAATACATATTTTTTATATTTGATCGTTAGATTGAAAGTTTATATAGATCGTCTATATAATTTTTTTAATAAATCTTAAATTATTTGTTACATTAGGGAGTGCATCAAGATTAACTTTCCATACTAAAAGTATTTAAGATATTAATTTTGATGACCTCAATAATATATTGAATAATTTTCTGATTTATTAAACTTTTTATAATGAAATAAAATTTGAATCAAACGATGAAATAAAAAAAATTATGTATTGAATAAAATGTTATTCAGTGATGCAACATTAATGTAATATTATTATAAAATGAGTCTTCCTCCTATGTCAACATTTTATATCCTCTTTTTTTTAATAAAATATTCGTATATCATTTCAATTATAATAATTGTGTTGATACAGTCGGGAACATCAAAATGAATTGGGAGACTGACTTACTACGTGGCCTCGGCTGAAAGAAATAATTAATATCCTATTCTTTTTTTTAGAGAATTAATATCCTATTCTGTATTAATATTAATTAACATACATTTTAAAAATGCTTACATGTCAGCATTACACTCCCTAAGAAATAATTAATTCCCCGGAAACAAAAACTGATTTTTGAATAATGCAATAAATTAATTAAAAATAGAATTATCACATTCCCTTTTTAATTGAAAAATCATAAATTACCAAACATTACTTTGAAAAACATAATTTAATAACCATTATTTTACCAAAAAAGATCAAACTGTAAGATTATTGAGCTTAACTTAAGAATATAAATATTTGAATTTATTTAGTAAAATACAAGAAACCAAACTAATTTATTTAACAAATTAACATAGATCCAACCCCTTTAATAAACAAATAAAGTCTCTCAACCAGAAAAACTACTCTAGTACAAAATTGTAACGTGATGCTGTAACGACAAATTCTAATCCACTTAAAGATAAGATAAAATTATAGCCACACGTAAGTTTGTTCATTTTAAGATCCAAATCTGAAATCTTATTAGAAGGATGGAATCACATGAAAGCAACAAGTAGAAGATTAATAACCATAAAGTTTGCACTAAAAAGCATGACTACATAAAAAGTTTGCTCAAATATGAATTTTGTTTCCAATTTTTCAGTCCCTATAACTTATATAGCTTATGGAAATTATAGCTCAAGTATCTGTTTTGTGCATACTATGAAAACGGCTTATGATATGTCCAAAAGCAATTTTCAGCTTATTTCCATAAGCTCTTGAAAACATCTTATTAAAATTCATTTTTACTTTATATGAAAAGGGAAATGCTAATAGGGCACATGTTAATACACCATAAATAGAAATCATATATAGAAAATTGTGCCAATTTATTTCATAAAAAGTTGAAAATAATTTTTCTAAATAAATACATGACACATTAATTAACCAGGACCAAAATAAAAATTTTCCAAAATTTAATGGGACAAACAAATTACAAGAACAAAGACATATTTAAGTCTAAACTTTCTATTTTGAGTTCAATCAATCAACTTTGTTCTATATATTTAAACATCATGCAACAAAGTTACTTTCACAAAACAGTTTCAACAGACAAACAAACAGAAGAAGTGAGAATTGTTGACTAAAGTTGAAAATCATGACATAAATAGTACTAAAATAAAAGTTGTATAGCAAAAGTGCAACAAAAATTAATAAAACTATTTAGAAACTTGATTATTTGATGGGGACCTTATATAGGAATCCCACTCATGTTTTATCACACTTGATGATATATAAATCAAACTGAATCTCACTTACAATTTTGACCAAAGTTTACATATAACATAAAAATAAAAAGGTGGCAAAATCAACACCTTTGGCTAAAAGAAACAAGAAATTCCAAAATTAACAATTACTCTATCATTCATCAAACAAACTAAAGCAACGACGCAACATGCCTCGCCGGAGATGTACTATTACACTATCATGGAATAAATCTTCCTTAGTCTATCCCGCGATATGATTTTACACCTCAATTGACTTCCATGAAAGTAATCTAAATCTTGAAAACTGAAAAAAAAAGGACCGAAAAACGGGGAAAAAACCACGCCTTACACAAAATCACTTGTAACTGCTTTGTTTGTTTTTGAATATGTATACTTCAAATGAAAGAACACCGTTAGCTATTATATGCCAAATTTCCTTGTGAGCCGATATATCTCTCAAAGTGATGGAGATGTATGAATTCACAATACCTCATTACTTGTAACCAGTTTTCCATTGATCTACTGCTACCATTACATATCCAAATTACATATCTCCTAAGCAGCGATGCCTGAAACAATCGAATTTGATAAAAGAAAATGAGTAACATGCGAGAAAATTAGGAATGGTAAATACATTTCATATGAATGTCTAATCATGTTTCAGTATCAAAGTCATATTGTGATTTTTTTTAAGAATGTGGTAAGATAATGATTGGATCTCTAAGAAACCTATTTACTTCGATCGTGTTTAGTTAGTTATTAAACTCAAACTTGATTATGAACATCACAAAAACATATATGCTAAACAGATAACTGTTTTGCAATGTAATAGGCAATATGATAATCATTAATCAACAAGAAGCTCATGATAATGTGTAATGATTAAATTGGATCATATAAATTGCAATACATTATAAGAGAAATAGACAGAAATGTAATCTCTCAGCCCCTTATTCATGGTAACACAACATTTCACATTCATCATGGGAGATATTGTCCACATTTAAGCATCTTTTAAGTTAATATAATGTAACGAATAAAATCACATTATAAAATAATCAAAATGAAAATAATCAAGAGCCTATGCATGATTATAGGATGTTGAAAGCAATAATTCTACTTGGATTCCAGTAAACATTCAAGAGAAAGCTAACAAGAATCTGAAGATAAAAAATTAGAAGATATGCATAATAGAAGTCAGGAAACAAGTACTCCGGTATAAACTATGAAGCACCAACACAAACAGCGACACCAAACATGATAGTGACACTGATAGTCTGATACACGTGTAATAATTTAACAAAATGGAAGTGAATGGATGTAACCACATATTTAAGCGTCATGTAAGTGTAGGATACCAACAAGTATTTTAGAGAGTAACTGAATGTAAACACATGTTGGCGTTGTGTCGGTGTCGGACACCGACAAGTTTTAGACAACAGACATGCCTTCAATCGGAAGTGTCTATGCGCTTATAAAAAAATTAACAAAGCTTCGAATGTGACTTTATCATTATCAATATATCACAATTCAAGATACGCTGATCTTAAAGATAAATGTAAAAGAAAACTAGTAAAATACAGATTCTCTTTTCAAGTTCATTCAGAATAATTCATATTCTGAAACATAAAAACCACCATAGAAAATTAACAAAACTTAATAACAAAAATCTGATATGTAGCGAAATATCTAACCTCTATTAGGTTGTCTACTAGCAACATTGTAGCTTCCAATATAACCCTCAGAAGTTTTCACAGGATCATCAGATGCAATGCCACCAAGACCATAACTGAATGAGCCAGAACCATCTATCTCAGAAGTAGCAGACCTCCAAGCAGAGTCATTGTAAACCGAACCGCTGCCACTGCGGTATAAGTCACCATAGGATCCATCATAACCACCAGCTGATGCATTAAATGTAGAGGATGGATTCGCAACTGCATTGCTGTTTCTTCCATACCCTGCTCCCCCTAATCCAAAGCTGCTATCTCCACCTTCATAAACATTATTCCCAGTAGCATAACCAGAAGCAGCGCCTCCACCCTGACCCTGAATGGCAGCACCCCAGTTAGCGCCGCTATTTCCAATTGAAACACCGAAAGCTCCACCTCCAGATCCCAAGAACGCACCAGGGCTGACCGGGTTATTAGCATTGCTCAGTCCCCCATTTCCCCAAACATTCCTAGAAGTCGAGTTCATAAGAGAATCACCTCGCCCATTACCTCCGTTATAGCCTATCGGAGTAGCATATCTGCTTGAGTTTCCACTATAGAAAGGACTAAATATCCGACCATACCCTAAATTGTTCCCAAAGTTAGAGTTCCCTCCAAAGTTTGGGCTCAATCCTGACTCCAAGTTCATACCCATTCCATAACCGGTGTTACCAAAAGGAGTAAAACCAGTTCTACCACCAGTAAGTGGACTAAACCTACCATCCATTCTGACTCCAAATCCTCCTATTGGACTCATACTATAACCTTGACCATAATTGTTTAGGTAGCTACTAGCCCTACTGTTCAAACTATAGTTGTTATATCCTATCAAGGGGCTACGGGTGGGACCAGGGGAAAGTTCTTTCGGAACTGCCCTCTTGACTTCAACCATCTTTCCATTGAGTTCATGAAAAGTTTTGTAAAGAACTCTATCCACGGCTTCTTCTGAATCATATGTGATGAATCCAAAACCTCTTGGCCTCTGTGTATTGTGATCATACATAACTACAACATCAGTAATTGTACCAAACTGATCAAAATACATCTTGAAATCACTTTCGGTGATCGTTGATGGCAAGCCTCCAACAAAAATCTTCTTTGTACGTCCAGGACCAGGCGATCCTTGTACACTACCAGTCTGTCTGTTTATATTCTGCTGATCGTCCCTAGGAACAGCTTTCTTTGCTTCAACCTGAAAATTCAACAGGATATCAATCAAAAATCTGCAAGGCATTTCAGTTTCGTATAAAATAAACAGAAAAAAGTCAAATCTGATCCAATGTACATCGAAAATCAAGTATTATCAAAGTTGTTAGACTTCAATCCAATAGAATCAAAAGTGAAAACGATAATTCGATCACCAACAAAAGTATAAAATCAAAGACTCAACAAAATGCCAAACATAAGTCTACAAATAAAGCAACTCACTGTGCGGCCATCAATTATGTGCTTATCGATAATGACTCTCTCAGCAACGGCGGGATCAGAAAAGACAACAAAACCAAAACCACGAGCACGTCCTGTTGCGCGATCTCGCATGATCACAGCCTCAATTACCTCCCCATATGTTGCAAAATACTCTTTGAGACGTTCCTCGTCAGTGTCCCAAGATATTCCTCCAATGAAGAGCTTTCCGAGATCCGATTCCATCTGTGTCAATTACCAATCATAACAAGTTATTAACCAACAATTACCAAATTCGATATCGAGATTCAACAAAAACTCAAACTATGACTCATAATTCTCATCTCTAACCAAACCAAATAACCAAAAACAAATCAGAAACCATTAAACACATCAAAATCAATCAATGATGATCATAATTCCAGTTAAGGAATCAATCTAAGATTCTAAATGCATCATAACCAACATCAATCTACACAAAATTCAATCTTTACAAAAACAAAAGCATCTGAAAACCGATCAGAAAATGCACATCAAAAGAATCTATGAAACAAAAACAAACCTTATCTGAAAATTCAGACACAACCCAGTTGTTGCTTCGATCAAACAAGAAGTGGGTTTTGTCAAATTCGATCTAAGAGCATCGGATCTTCCCAGCATCAATCAAAAGAACTAATCTCATCACAAAAACAAAAAAACCAAAAAATTAACTAGATCAGAAAAAAATTCAAAAATTCGGAAACTTTTCAAGAGATCGATGAGAATTGAATCAAACCCAGATGAGAAAATTTACCATATGAAGATTTAGATGTAGAAAAAATAATGGGCATGTGCATAAAAAAAAAACCAAACAAAAATGTTTCAATGAAAATTTGGAATGAAAACAGAGGATGTGTTTTTCATCCTCTTATGTTTTATGTTTATGTTTTGTGTCTCTCTCTCTCTTGTTTTGCTTTTCTATCTCTTTCTTCTTCTTTGGTTATTCCACTCACTACCTTAATTTAAATGAGAAAAGAAAAGGAATTTGTAACTAACATGAGGAGAGGCAAATAGATAGATACATAATATATAAATAGAGAGATATATAGAGAGAGACTATAAATCTTCTGGTGCAAGAATATTTGGAGGAGCCACCATTTGACAGCATATAATGATATTTATGATTTTGAAAGAAAAATATGCTAATAAAATATTAGATTTTGAAAATAATTAAAATTAGATTTAATGACCAAATTTTTATTTTGGTTGGTAGATGAAGTTACAAGCATATATGAAACTCACTCACACAATTGAGAGATCTCGATTTTGAGGTCAGGTGAAGGTATTTAGCTTCGCAATATTGGATTGTCGGTTGAACAATTTAGTTAACACAATAGAAATGTAATTCATTTGTGTAGATATCTTAGCAAGACTTGACATATTTATATTGAATAAATAAATAAACAGATTCAATGGCTTTACCGTAGGAAACGGATCTGACGTCTGTCGGTGAAAAGAATGCAGTATGACGACGCTAGGTTTACGGCTTTTTTATGTTGGTGAAAACAAGGCGGAATGTAGACACCGTGTTTACGGCTTTTTTAAAAAAGCAAAGCCAGAAAAAGAGTGAACCACGCGATGAACACTGAAGAGGTTAAGAAGTAGATATAGATTACATTAACCAAATTTTTATTGTGGTATGTAGACAAAGTGACAATTATCGAAGTTGGATAAGAGCATCCACATTGGTAGGGTCTTTACCATTTAAGACCCGGTACCTAATAGGTACCCCCAATGTGAAAAAAAATTGAGGGTCTCTTAAGACTCAGGGATGCTCGAATGCTAACTTATGACCTAAGTGGGAGCACCAACCTAAATCATCACTAAAAGTCACATTTGAGAGAATTAGATTTTAAAATCAGATCACGGTGTCTAGCTTAACAATATCGTAATTGTTGGTTGAGCATTTTATGTAACACAACCATTTTGTAATTCATTTTTGTAAATATTTGAGTAAGACTTGGTATATCTATACTGAATAACTAAATTCAATGACATTGCTGTAATAAAAGCATCTTACGTCAGGAGGTCAAAACAATGTGGTATGAGGGCACTAATTCTGTGGCTTTTTAAAAAGCGAATCCTGAAAATAAGTAGACCTCAAGATGAACATGAAATGGTTAAGAAGTTGATATAGATCAAGGGTCTGTTTGTCATAGGTGTTTAAAATCGAATCAATCCAAAAGAAAAACTGCAAACGGAATTAATTCTTTACTCAACCGCAAAAACCCGCATTTAGCTCGGATGTATTTGAATTATTTTTTCACTCAACCGCATAGTTTGGTTCGGTTTGCGGTTTTGATTTTACCAACCGAACCAAATCGCAATATAAGAAAAACACTGATTAAATATATATTATCTAGACCAATACTCATATAAATTCAATGAAAACTTTAATAAAATGACATATTTTTTTCTCTTGTTAAGTTTCTTCGTTGCTTTTTCTATCAAAAATGTATTTATATGCTATTTGAACTCTTAGAGAATGATTAAAATTTTAGTCTTTTGTATTTCTTACAAAATATAATTTCTTTTTGTCCACGTTTTAATTTGGTCTACGTAGTTGGGAACATTGCTGGATGAAAATAAAATTGTAATGTTTGATGAAATTAAAAACATTGCTGAAAATATGTTGTGTTTTAGTTTTTTAATTTGATTTTAACATTGAAAAATAAAATTATTGTCTAAAGAAACCGCACCAACTGATCTAATCCAAACCGCATTGTTTTGGTTTGGTTTGGTTCGGATATTAATTTAAAAGTCAACTGAACCAAACCAAACCGCATACTTATTTATCTTGTGGTTCGGATGACTTTTAGTCTCAAAACCGAACCAAATTGTACCGCGAACATCCCTAGTTTGGCAAGACCAAAAAGCTAGCTTATAGCTTATAAGCTCGTCGGACAAAAAAACTCTGTTTGGTAACAGTCCATCTACAACGAGCTTATAGCTTATTTCATAAGCGTGTTGCTTGTTTTTCAAACGCTATTTCAATTTTCAAGTAGTGTTTGAGCTTATAGCTTATACCTTCTTATTTTTTCTTCCATATTTATCCTTATTATTTCATTTAAAATTCATTTCTTCCTCTTATAATTTATTATAATATCTATACTATATATAAAGAAAACATCCCATTTCAACTCTTTTGGGCTGTATTTTTCTTTCCAAAAATGTTCTCAATTTTGAATACAAATAACACATGTAACAAATAGATAAATATAAATATAAATTTAAATATTAAAAAAATATAACAAACACGATATAAATATGCATATGTCTGTTTTTTATCCTTTATCATTTAAAAAGTGTAACAAACTAAATGAGTATATGTATACTTACTTTTTCATTATCTCAATTATACCCTTAAACAACTTTTTCTATAATAAATATCATTGTTGGTGACATTCAAAAAAATTTAGATTATATTTTTTTGTTATATTGTTGGTGTCATTGAAATAGATAATGATGGTTAGTTTGGTTTGTTATAACTTGAAAGCAACAAACATTTATATTTTTTGTTTTAATCAAAATCAAAATTTTTATAAAGAAAAAACACCATTCATAATTTTCAAACATTGGTGCAATAAAAAGAGCAGAAAGACGTGTCCGTTTTTTCGCTAGTAACCATAAATTACAACTATCCCTTTGTCTTTTCGGAAATATATCACAGTCCCTTTTTAAATAAACTAGCGACGCTCTTTTTATTTCACTAACGTATGAAAATTATTAACGGTTTTTTTTTTATTTATGAAATTTTGATTTGGATTAAAACTAAAAATATAAATGTTTGTTACTTTCAAGTTATAATAAACCAAACTAATCAAGATTATTTATTTCAATGACACTAACAATATAACAAAAAAATATAATTTAAGTTCTTTTTTTTAATGACACCAACAACGATCTTTATTATAGAAAAGGCTGTTTAAGGGTATAATTGGGAGAATGAAAAAGTAAGTATAAATATATTCATCTAGTTTGTTACCCTTTTTAAATGTTAAAGGAAAAAAATCAAACATATATATATATATATATATATATATATATATATATATATATATATATATATCTTGTAAACGTATCTAGAAAATTTAGCATGTGCGTTAACTTAGTATTGGATACATTAAAATTTACAACATAAAAGTTTCGAATGAATATACACATCAATACAAGTTCGCACGTCTGAAAAAACAATACTAACTATCCAATACATACATCTGATATATATACTTGAATCCATAGGAATAGTCCACAACTGATATGAACGAGTGCTTGAAGATAATCCATTCGGCTACATAACTGCTACCTCTTACTATATCCAATCTGCTGATCTGTAAACATAAAAGGATTGGGATGAGACATAATGTCTCAGTGAGCTCCACCTAATCTTAGGCTATAGGCAATCTCGGGGGAAACCTACGATTGCCACTTGTCTACACACACAACCCATTAAGGTTGATTATATGTGTGTGTGCGCTCTACATGCCTGAACGATCATATGATACTAAGATCGTTATCTGAACTTTCTAGCATAAACGTGTACTTGATGCATAAGCATATCCTATTCATAGTATGAACATAATCATATCATATCATATCCTATTCTGCAGGACTTTCTATTCTGTTCTGATTGGCTTAGCAGTCAAGGGGAACTAAGACCACTAATCTGAATACTATCATGGTATCTCATCATGTTCATAACATATTCCTGAAACTGGAGGATCGGGGAAAAACTATGATTGTCAACAGTGTGTCATCATAAGCTTGTCTTGATACATAAACATATACATGTTTATAACACAACATAATCTTATCGTATTCTGATTCATAAACCATTCATATTATGTTAGAGAGTTAGCGTGTAACAAAAAACATTATCTGAGTTCGTTTTACGAATAATCCCGAGTGGAGTAACCCCGAAATATATACCCATGACATAACCGGTGAAATTTCTATCTGAGGCTAACACATGACTCCTCTTAATGTCGTGCGGATGCAAAAGACAAGACATGTTCACAATTTACATAAACTTATGCTTGCATAAGAGGCATTCTAACCTCATCATAAAAGTTGATTGGTTACCAAGAGTCTGTAGCCTACCCATGTAATTGTAAACAACCACATAATTATATGCACATAGACTTAACATGTTTGGGGTGACATAATGGCATGATTATACCCAACTATCTAAGTTGAGGCTCTATAAGTTTTTTCCTATTGGCAAATGGTTAGAATGTTACCCGAACATAACATATGTGTTATCATACTCTCATGTGTCATGCTTTGCTTAGTAATGCTAACACTTGTTTTTTACTTTTCTTTTAAGAAAAATTTAAATACTTGCATATGGGTCCTTGATATTGAGGGGTTCATGTTTTAGAAAATACTGCAAGAATCGGGCCTCGGACGACCACTGCTGAACCACGGGACAAGTTGACAACACATGTTGTGCTGTCAAACTCGCCCTAGGCTTGCTCTGAGCGAGTTACTCATTTCAAGCTCGCTCTGGGCGAGTTCCCTCTAGAGCTTATTCGCTTGAGCGAGTTCTACTCGCTTTAAGTGAGTTTATCCATTCCAGGACCTGCAGAATCATGTTTTTGGCTCAAAATCCTCAACTCCAAGTTCCCTAATGCATATTTTACCTCCAGTAGTCATAACAACACTGAAATATAGTTGCATGGCAAGTATTAACATTATTTGCCAAGCATAGCATAAAAAGGGCATAAATCTAATACTTGGTAAAATCTAGAAAACATGTTTTCTTACATAGATAAACACATAATCCCAAGGGTGGGTTCTATCTAAGGAACTCACCTAATTGATCTCAGAAATTAGCACAAGCTTCAAATCCCAACTTTACCAAACTAAAACCCTAGCTTCTTGATTCCTTTCTCGTGATGATAGAGTTGGAAATCATGCTTAATCCAAGCTTCTACTTGTTCCTAGATCATGCAAGCACCATAATATAATCTTAATCCTTGAGGGAGAGGAGTTTTGGAAGATTGATGAAGATAGGGAGGGTGTACCACGATGGGCTAGAGAGAAGGGAGAGCAGATTTTCTGAAATTTACCTTAAAAAGAGAATGCCCAAAACATTGTGAAGGAAAATAGCTCTTATGCCTTTAAATAGCCCCCGTTGCTAAGTTACCATATTACCCTTCGTCTTAAAATGCAATTAAGCTGATACTGATAACTAGACCAGTGTGTACAACTGACACTGCATGATAAATATCCTTTGTCATAATTAATTTTCATCAACATATGTCCTTTGACACATCCAACTGATAAAACTTCATTATTCTGATGAGTGGGATGTTACACTCTAACCCCTTAAAGAAATTTCGTCCTCGAAATTTAGAAATTACCTGAAAACATTATCGTTGAAACTTATCTTGGCTGCATGCTTGACTGGTTACCTCGGGTCTGTAGCCTGCCCGCTTAATGGTAACTAATCACATAACTATCTTATTATTAACTGGAACACTCAGGATTTACCCTTCTACTGGGGTGCTAATGTAACCCAGGTTTGCCCTGCAGTGTTTACTTGCATCTGAGATGTCTTTCTATTCATGGGCATATATAATGCATCTCTGCCAAAATCGTATATGTCTAACTGATAACTATTGAACCGATACACCTGGGTATCTGAATTGGTCCACATAACTTGAACACACTCTCTTAATTATGAGTAGTCTTCGAAATTCCCAACTTAGGCGTAACTTATAGGAACACCTGATCTTCTTTACTGAATTCTAAGGCCTTGTCCTTGTTTTAATTATGAATAATCTCAAAATCTCTTAATTATGAATAATCTCTTATCTACGTAGCTTAACTGACGACTTTGTGTTGTCCTTGTCTTTCCTCAAAATCTTAGAGAGATATCTATACCTCTTTGAGTATTCTTAAATAACATTCTCAAACTTTGTCTTAGGTTTCAACATAACTTAGCTTCCAACTGACTTGAGCTGATGGATAAAGGGTGATTTCCAAAAATCGGGAAAATCTTCAATTTCCTTAAGTTGAACAAATTCAACAATACTTTTCTTAATTGTGATTTGTAAGATAACTTATACTTCTCGGATATCCCACATGATCATCTAAGGAACACTGTTGTCTACCCTCGTCAACTTCACCTTTTCTTAAATGGATCCAATCTTCGAGTGATTCAACATACTACGGCTAACTCCAAAATTTCTCTTCCTGAACTATCAAGCACAATCCATAAATCATATCTGAATACAAAATGTACCACTTGATAAGGACATTAAGTATAGTTTCTTTTTGAGTATTCGTGTACTAACTAACAAGTATACGATACATAAAGGCAGTACAACTGATGGTTTATCTCCTTTAGCATCTCTATATTGTCATAAAACATTCCTTTATCTATGTTGAGCTTCTGTCTTTCTTACATCATAATACCCTTTGAACTTATTCCTTTAGAATACATAATCTCATCTGCGAACAACATTGTTCCGACTGCTACTATAGAAAACAGATCATCCCATCTTCCTTTTTATCTTGTATACATAACTTAGATATACTTAACCACATAACGTAGGTCATGAAGAATTTCTCACTTGCATGACGACATCTCTTCTTTATATTTCAAGGATACTGAGTTTGAACCATCTAAATCCCACATCTAGATCATATTTGGATACTATCACTCTTATTATGAATAGTGTCTTTGTTGGATATTTGTATGTTGGCTGCTCTTTTGCTAAAACAAATATTCAAGTGTGATGTTGGACACGATGTTCCAACATCCTGGCAGGGTTCAGTGTGCCCTGCACATATGCCACGTTTTACGCACGCTTTATCTATTTAAGGAATCCACGTCTTATTTCTTGTTGGCCAAACTGCGTGCTTATTATACAGAATCAGATGGTTTATTAGTTCCTAAAGTGGTGTCAACAATTGATAAGTGCGCAAAAGTGATATATTTCATGTGTTATTTTAGGCATTTTAGTGACTTGTTTTGCAAGATTATCTATGGAAAAGCTCCAATTTTATGCAAGTATGTCATTTATGCTTTATGTGCCTTACTCTACCCTTTTTGTGCAGGAAAATACAAGCAAGGACCAAGAAATCAACCAAAGTTGAAAGACAATCTCGCTTAAGCGAGAAAACTACCGAGAGCAACTGCCAATCTCGCTTCCAGCTCGCTTAAGCGAGATTCAGCAAATTCAGGATAAGGTGCTACGTGGCAGTCATCCAATGGCCAACGTGGGACAGAATCAATCTCGCTTAAGAGAGATTGACAGATTCAACCATATAAATAACTTTTCTCTCATTTTTCAGAGATTCTTCTTCATTCTTTTTGATATTTTTCCGATTATTAGAGAGAGAGGGCATTTCTAGAGAGAGAAATATGAAACAAGAGTGTTAGAAGTGGATTCTTTCCAAGATTTGTTGAGACATCATGAATCTTGTCATGAATCTCATCTTTTCTTCCATTTTTGCAAGGCTACTATGAAAGTAAGTAGCTAAATCTATCTTTTGGGATTTGAGATACTTGATCAAGTTAATATGTACTCTTTTTGATACTTAAATATATGATTCTAGCAATATTTTACTTGATGTTGATTTTATTCTTGTGTTTAATCTTATATCTTTGATTTTAAATGATGTTGAAAGATGCTTTTGAATCTACGGTTAGAATAATAATCTAGCAAAACTTTAATTCTAGACATGGAATTTAGGTTTTGATAATCACTTTGAATATTGGAACTCAAAGTTTTTGTATTGTTTAATAGTTTGGGAAATCGACAATACAACGATGCAATCGACTATTGGATTGTTTAATAGTTTGGGAAATCGACATTTAAATGATCCATTAGAAATCACGACATCATTTCGACACGAATGATGTTGTTGAGCGATATGTGACAATATCGAGTAAAGCTAGAATCCATTTAGGTAATCATAAGAGTGCATTATTTAATGCTTGGTCAACGACTCTAACCCCAGGAGTGAATTTCTCGACCCCGTCTCAATTTTATTGCTATATTCCAATTTAGATTATTTTTTAATCAATCAATCATTTGAACTATAAGTTTAGAACGATAACGATTGTTGAACGGATCGAATATCGCGCTAGTCCCTGTGGAGACGATATACAAAAATACTTATTTTTGATACTACATTAACAATTTAGGAAACTATGGATGTGTTTGGTTTGTTCCGTAAGATGTTCCTACATATTAGGTACTTCCATATTTGTGTTGATTCTTGTGAAACGGATCACCGTTTGTTTGTGGATTGTTCTGAAGCCTAACAAAAAGTTATAACATGTATTGCTTCAGTATTTAAACAAGACTACAAGACCTAATTCATTATTCAAGCCGTCATTGAAGTTTAGATCTTTAGGATTTTGAGTCTGTGAGCCTTTCGTGTATCACCTTGATGCATGTTAAGGACTGGGTTTATTGTGTTGTAAGTGTTCACTACTCCGAAGCTGTGAAGCAAGGAGCTAGGTAGATTGTGTACTACACCAATGTTGTGAAGCAAGGTGTTAGATTGTTTGTTTAAAGGTAACTTCATCTGTTTGTTTGAGTTTGTAATCTGATAATTATAGGGGTTGTGATTGATTGTGGGAAGTGAGATGGGATCTCAGATCTAGGAGTTCCTAGGTTGAAGTCAATACGGGTAGGTCCTAGGTCTAGAGTTGTAAATGAGGAGTTTGCTGTGAAACTTATAATAAGGACTACAGTAATTGATTTCCTTCCTACTTGGTAGCCCCAGAGTAGGTGATGTTGCACCGAACTAGGTTAACAAATTCATCGTGTCTTTTACTTTCTTGTTCTTTATTTTACTTTATTATGTTTATGTCTGTTAGCTTAATGCTCGAAACATCTTATTCAACATCCGTAATTTTTGTTTAGTGTTGGAACATCATGTATAACATCTTAAGACTAACGTGCCAGAATTTCAATTGGCATCAGAGCAGGCACCCTGCCTATTTTAGGGTGAGATTCAGAGGAGATTCTTTCTGGCATAATGGACAAGGAATGAGGATTTGTCAATAGACCACCTTTGTTGGATGACTCCAACTATGGTTATTGGAAATCACGAATGAGTGCTTTTCTTAAATCTATTGACAGCAAGACTTGGAAGGCTGTGTTAAAAGGTTGGGAACATCCTGTGGCACTTGATATAGATGGAAACAAGACAACTGTTCTGAAACCAGAGGAAGAATGGACTGCAGCTGAAGATGAGTTATCCCTTGCTAATTCTAAAGCATTAAAGGCTCTCTTTAATGGTGTTGACAAGAACATGATAAGGATGATCAAGCAGTGCACTATAGCCAAGGATGCTTGGGAGATTCTCAAAATTGCTCATGAAGGCACTTCTAAGGTAAAAAGTTCAAGACTTCAACTCCTTACTACCAAGTTTGAGAATATGAAAATGCTAGAGGATGAGAACATACATGATTACTATATGAATGTTCTTGATATAGCTAACTCGTTTGACTCACTTGGAGAAAAATTGAATGATGAAAAACTTGTGAGGAAAATCCTCAGATCTCTTCCTAAGAGATTCGACATGAAGGTTACAGCTATAGAAGAAGCACAAGACATCTCTGGCATGAAGGTTGATGAACTTATAATTTTGAATTGGTTGTTAACAACAGAGTTGAAAAGAAAGGTAAATGTGTTGCTTTTGTTTCAAATACTGAGAATGATGAGTTACAAGGAGATCTTGTGGCTGATGAAGACTTGTTAGAGAACCTTGTCATGCTTGGGAGACAATTTAACAGAATTATGAAGCAAGTACACAGGAGACCCAGGTCAAATGGGCAGAACATCAGATTCAACACTGATCAACAAACTAGTAATGTGAAGAATGTTAGACCTAATGAGAAGAGCAATCAATACAAGGGAGTCCAATGTCATGAATGTGAAGGATATGGTCACATTAGAACATAATGTGCTACTTTTCTTAAGAAACAAAAGAAAGGCTTGACTGTTTCTTGGTCTGATGATGATGAACCTGAAGGAGATGGGGAGAGAGAATTTGCCAAACATGTTACTGCTATGATTGGTAGAGTCTTTTCTGATGTTGAATCGTGTGATGAAGATTTGGATTATGATGAATTAGATGCTTCTTACAAAAAACCGAGTGACATAAGTACTGACACCTACAAGTAGCTTGAGGAGCAGAAAAGTATCACCAATAAACTGGAGGAGGAAAGGATTGGCCATCTAGCAAAAATCTCTGAGCTCGAGAATGAGGTAACTTTACTGAACTCTCAAATTGGTCATGTTACGAAGCAAGTAAAAATGATGACCACTAGAACTGGTGTTCTAGATGAAATTTTGGAAGGGCAAATTAAAGGGAAACCAAATGGGATAGGGTTCAGTTTTAAACACCTAAACTAGAACCAAAATAACAGAACTTTTGTTCAGACCTTAGTAGATTATGGGATTTTCAAAAAGATGAAACATGTCAGGAATATAAAATTTGTAGCTTCCACTGAAACAAATGATCCTACTGTAAGTAAACAAATGTTGCAACATTCTGAGGAACAACAGAGTTCTAAAGTGGAAAAGGCATCTCACTCTAGGATGTGTCACTACTGTAACAAAAAGGGTCATATAAGACCTTTTTACTACGAGTTGTATGGGTTTCCGCAACAACATCATCAAAGGACACAGGAGCCAGAAGTGATAAATATCAAGAAAGAGTGCAGACCAAAATGTGATGATATTGGATTAATTGCTCACACCTCTCTAAGGGCTTCTTCTAGTGAAGACTGGTACTTTGATAGTGGTTGTTATAGACATATGACTAGAATGCATAAATTTCTTGTGGAAGTCAGGCCTTATGCTAGCAGCTATGTTACCTTTGGTGATAGGGCTAAGAGAAAGATTGTAGGTATTGGCAAACTGGTCAGTGATGGATTACCAAGACTGAACAATGTGCTTTTGGTGAAAGGTTTAACTGCCAATTTGATCAGCATAAGTCAGTTATGTGATCAAGGGATGGTTGTAAACTTTAGCAAGTCAGAATGTCAGGTCACAGATGAGAAAGCGAAGGTGAACATGAGAGGTACCAGATCTAAAGACAACTGTTACTTGCGGGTATCTCAAGAAAAGGCTTAACATTCTTCATGTCTCTTGAGTAAAGAAGCAGAAGTGAAGCTGTTGAAGGGATTTTTTAAGAGGGGTTTTTCAAAATTTTAATCCTCTTTGCGGAAGAAATCCCATTGAAAACGGATCTTGATTAAATCATTAATCACAAATCAAACAGAAACTTAAACACTTTAAGATTCATGTGTTTAC
>Ga0228710_1003486_pt1 | contig 25026 bp, 11 predicted proteins | sample MedpolnodulmetaG_FD_177995 | JGI IMG/M metagenome (GOLD analysis project Ga0228710, IMG submission 177995) | Root nodule microbial communities from Medicago polymorpha collected in Santa Monica, California, United States - pink nodules | ecosystem: Host-associated > Plants > Roots > Nodule...
ACTCACTGCACCTCGAGAGAGGCTTTGATACGCTAAAGAGAAACTTGTCTTAAGAAAGTAGGTCCAATATAAAGTCATGGTTTATGGTTTGTTTGTGAATGATTCGTTGTTATGATGAACCAATAATTCCAAGACACCTTTTTATTATTAATTTTATTTTATTTCAAAACAAAAACTAAACCTTTTTACTTTTAAAACTTTCATTCTAATCATTGTTAAAAGTTAATTAAATTCATAACTCCCTGTCGGAACGATACTCTATTTTTACTACTTCGGTAAAACCGTACACTTGCGGTTTTGCTCATCAATGGTGTGTAAACTCACATCAATATCAAGCAGGATCAGCTCAATGCTGCTGACTTTTCCACGAAAGAAACTACTCTCAACGGTCCATTTCCTTATGACACGGACCTTGATCCTCCAGTCAACCCTACCGGTTGTGAGAGACATCAAACCATGGAAAGGTGTCACCATTTTTGTGATCTCGCAAAAGATTGAAAGGTTTGAGTGAAGTTTTTTGGAAAAAAAAAATAAGGAAGCTTCAAGAATAAACAGTCAACATGAAACATGGGAATGGAGAAAATGCTGAAACACCCATGGAGCAGGAACATAAATGGTGTTCTTTGAAGGAAGTGTTACCTTAGAAGAGATGAGTGGCATCTCATATATATAGCAAAACATATAGTTCACTCAGCGGAAGTGAAACACTCCTCAAACAAAATATAAATTGGAAAAAGCATTAAAATAGTATATTTTTAAGAGTTAAACACTGTAGCATGGAAAGGGTAAAAGGGAAATGACATGTAGATTGATTAGATTTTGTGGATATGCATCCACATACAATAAATAAACAGATTAAAGTGTCATAGTAATAAGTTTACCCACCTAACATGTTTAGAGTTAAATTATTTAACAGGAGATTAAACACCAACCACACATTTCTTATCATATAGAGTAATCTTATATTAAACCCTTTGCATGACAACCATATAATTATTTACTAATACAATACAATCGATACATATCTTAAATATTTAAAAAAATTCATCGCCTAAAAAACTCATCTTCGACACGAATGACCCTGAATACATAACTTATTGAAATTAAATTGGAATTTCGTAATACCTTGGCAATTAATCAACCACCACAAAATATACTTCTTAATCCTACAAAACAAATTCCAATTATCCAAACTAAGCATAAAAATATCTTTTAAAAGTAAATAAGCAAAATGTATAATCCAAGGTTTAGTACAATAATGAATGGTTTGCTTGGCTAAGAAAAATTTCACACAGATAGATAACACTGATGCATGGGAACTAATCGATGTGCCTTTCTTTTATTTAAAATGACTCATCGAATAAATAATAAACCAATCCAAAACATAAGACATAATATTAATTTAGAATATAAGACAATCTTAATTTGAAAATCACAATTATATATTTTGTTTTAAAAAAAAGGCGTATTGATAAATATATCCACTAAAAGTAAAAAAAAGAAAAAGGAAAGTCCAAGATTCAGAAAAATTCATAATAACCTGCTTGGATTTGCAATATTTCACACCAACAAATGGCACCAAAACATAGGAAACCAACCAATGTGGCGCCCCTCATTTTAAAATACTCATCGAATAAGCATTAAACCGATCCATCACCTAAAACATGATATTAAATTAGAATATAACCAAATATTAATTTTCAAATCACAAATATAGTTCTTGTCTAAAGAAGAAAAGGGATTCATTAATATATTATATAAAAGAAAAATATATAAAAAAGGTTAAATCCAAGATCTAAATAGAATCATCATCACATGCTTGGATAAGAAAAAATTCACAACAACAAATGGTACCGATACATGGGAAACCAATCAGTGCGACGGCTATCATTTTTAAAAACTCATCGAATAAGCAACAAAACGACCCAACACCTGAGAAATAATATTAAATCAGGATATAAGAAAATCTCAAATTAAATTTCAGAACTATAATTCTTAATTAAAGATGAAAAAGGATTCAACCCACAATGATAGAGAATCAATATAAATTGTATGGGCATTATAAGAAGCTACAAAAAGGAAAAAAGGTACATCCCATTAAAGGCAAGGAGAATACACAAATAAGCATGACAATAAATAACTAAAACGGGAAATAAATGAAAAGTTGAAAAATGCTTACCAAAATGAAACTAAAACAATCCATCATCCATTAATAGAAATAAAAGAAGGGAACCACAAAGTTTATGGAAATTCTTCCATTTGAAACAACAAAACAGAACGAAGCCGAAATAATAAGATCTGGAACACATCTATGCACAATTACACATCAGAAATTGAAGAAAACAACCAAAGGATAATAGAACAACACACACAAAGCATGGAATACACGCTGCCCATGACCTAACAACATACACACAAATGAAACCAAAAGTTTCAAAAACAAACCCAACAACATTACATCAATATCTAGCCCTTGACACATTCACACCAAGACCCAAATCCCCTCCATCAACCTCATCCAAGAGATCAGATAACTTCCTTTTGTCACCGACATCAACCCGAGAAGTGGAACCAACTTCAAAGCAAGAATCAACAAACGAATCCTCTGCACCAGCGTCATAATGAGGTTCATCCACTCCAAAATCTTTTCATAATCAATAGCAGAATCATTGTATAGACTGGCCACAAAGGCATCCAAAATGTGATCCTGCAAAACCAAAATACAAGCAATAATAAAAATAATGTAGCTAAAAAAAAACATCAAGAGTCAAATAAGCACGACGCACCTCAAGTTCGCCACCTGCATTGTAAGGAATAGGATTAAGGAAGACATCAAACAAAGAGTGATGAGTGAAAACATCCATCACCTCAAAGGAGGACAAACCACCAGAAGAATCAATACATTTTTTGGCAACTTCGAAAATCATAGGATCAGCAAACAACGAATCCATCTCCGAGGGATACAAAGAAGATGCTTCGGGCTACGAAAAAAAAAAGACAAACAATGACTCTAGAAATCAAAGGTAAAATTCAAATTAAACCAAAACAAACCACCAAATAAGATAAAATCACCATATCAATCAACAACTTGTAGGTCTGCGGCGCAAAGCGCTCAACAATGAGATCAAGCAGCAGGAAAGGAGCCTCAGAATGGAAATCCCCTACATTGACACGCAGGCTAAATCTAAATAACAATTGAAAATGTTAACAACAAATAACAATCAGCCATAACATAAAACATCATTGTAAAATTGTAAAAGTAAAGACAATGAAAAAACATGCAGATAATTGAAATAATGTTAGCATTTCCCACTTGGGTACAAAGGTAGACAACTGGTTATCAATCCAATTATCCACACCCTCATCAATACCTAGATAACATGCAACCACAACAAACACACTCTGATATTTTTGACGCTCCACACATATTGAAGCCGAATGTTAGAAATATCAACGTGTTAGCGCCCTTTCTTACCGACCACCATTTCTTTTTCTCTGTTGGTATTTTGGAAGCTTTTTGTCCATTTTTATTTCTTATTTTGAAAATAGTACTAATTATCGTATTGTCAAAATAATTTCTAACTTTGTAGTGCACAGAGAGAAAAAAAAATGTAAACTGAGATAATAAATCATTAATGATATTATAAGACAAAGAATCATATTAAAAGTCACAAAATTTAATAGTTTTTTTTAGTATGTGTAAACAATCCCAAAATGACAATTTAATAACAAATGTCGTATTATATAGAGATGAAAATGATTTGTAAATTTATGCAAAATCCTCTCAAGTCCGTCAACAATGTGTTTTTCTGGGTTTCTTCATATTAAGATTTGTTTGGGAGTTTTAGGGGAGAGATGGGTTTTGAAGGGTTGTGACGGATTCAGAAATCTTAATAAGTAGGATTAAAGTTATATTATAAAAATTTATAATAAATTATATAAACGTGTAAGCGTGTAAATATTATATAAGTTATGTTTATAATTGCTTTAAAATGTTGATTCTTTTAAAAATATTTTTCCTTTTTTAGTAGAGTATAAAAAATATAACCATAATTAATTATTTTTTCAACCCCCAACGTCAGTCACATAATCTTTTTTAACAAATATAATAGTAGTTTTATGGTCTTGCTATCGATATGCTCTTAAAAATAAGCCTTATTTTTATAAATATAATAATTACAACAACCTTTTTTAAAAAATTACTTGTTTTGATTTCTTAACTAGTGCTTTTAGGACATTCATTAGGATCATTCTTAGTTTTGTATTTTTTTTGTAGTGTTATAAATGGAGTATGTGAAGACAATAATACTATATCAGTGAGTTCAAACTACATAAATATCTAGTTTTAAATTAAAAATACAATAAACAAATGGAGGCAAGTGGGATCGGTTGACCTCATTGCCCCCACATTGAATCTGTCCCTCTTGGTGGGTGGGAAGTATAATGAGAAATAGAGAAATCTTTCATATTTTTTTTTTAGCTTAAATGCATTTTTGATCTGCTTATTTTGATAAAAATTAACTTTTAATCCTCTTATTTCTAAAACCAACTTTTTGGTCTCCTTGTTAAGAAATTTTTAGGATTTTTTAAAGGGTACTTTGTTTAGAGGAAAATATTTAATCCAACTCACTACAGCCACCTCAACGCACCTCAACGCCACATCATAAATGATTTAGACACATCGTTAAAAATAGAAGGAGATAAAAAAAAGAGTAGTGATATTTGAACAACTATGTGACAACTTATTTTCTCTCTATTTTCATTGGTCAAAAACAATGGAGAGAGAAAAAGGAAGAGAGAATAAGAGTATAATGTGAGTATGAGAGAGAAAGTTGTCAAAAGGTTGTCACAAAGTGGTTGTACAAATATCATTTTTCATAAAAAAAATCCCAAGAGTTTCTTAGTAGGGGGACCAAAAAGTTGGTTTTCAAAATAGGGGGATTAAAAGTTAATTTTTTTTTATCAAAATAAAGGGATCAAAAGTGCATTTAAACCTATTTTTTTAAAGAGTACTTTTTTAGATAATGATAAATTAATATTTATGATTAATATATTTTAAATTTTAAAAATATTATAACAATATAGATTAAATTTGAAGAACTTGTACAAAACCTCCAAAATCCTCATCCAATCCAATATATTTTTAGTTCTATAAAAAATTAGAAAGATTATATCCTCTCAAAATCTTTTATTTCTTCCATTTAATTTTTTTCTTTTTAAAATCTTCCCTTCTCCTTTCTTCAACTTCGCAAACAATACCTTAGAAAATGTTATTCCACGAAGTTCATGAATTAATCCTCCTCGTTTTAATGTTAGAGATATCGATCAGTGTCGGTTAGACAAAAATAAGAGAGAAATGTGTATGAAATATCAACTTATATTTTTTCCTTTTCCTGTTTTAAGCAAATCGACACAATCATACTACTGTTTCATTTGTGAGGAAGGAGAGAACATTGACCTTTTTTTGAGGGGTACAAAATACCAACCGTCATTAATGTTTTGAGCAATTTTCAACTACCGATTTTCAGTGAATCACCTAAAGTGCTCGATCATAGAACTTATCCTAGTTACTCCTAGTATTTGATCAATTAGCCTTGTGCTTTTTCAATTGGATTTGCCTTTGCCACCAAGATACTGACCAAAGACTGCAAAATAATTTAAGAGTAACATGCAAGAATAGACAGGCTGTCGACACGTGGAGGGTCACAAAGATTTTTTTGAACATGTGAAAGGTCACAAAGATGCTAATAGAGAGTGGCTATAGCATCATCATATGTGATGATTCTTTCGCTTTTGTTTTGTTTTCTTTCGGCCATTTGATATGGGTTTTGCTTACTTCATTTCTGTCCCATATTTAGCCGTCAATCACGTTTCTATTGGGTCCATCGTATTTGTATATAGATACACCCTTTTATCTTCAAACACACGTAAATTAACAAAGTGGCTACTAATTAAGACTTAGACAAATAAAACATCAAATCAATCCTTAAAACATTGTAACCAAAAAAAAAAAATCCTCAAAACATTGAGTTTAATTAAAGACACTACCAATTGTTCCCTTACATTATAGTACTGCATGATTTTCTTGGGTACAAATTTACATACTATAGAAAAAAAACGTAGTGCATATATAGTCGTTGTTTAGGTAACATAGCAACAGTTGAGATTTTTATTTGTTTGTTTGTTTGTGCCGCATAACACCTACAAACATTGCGTTTTTTCATTTTGTTAATGTCCTTTTTATCATGAATGTCGCATGATCTTTATTAACTATCATTGAAGGCGTGCACTCAACTTAATCATTTGCAGCTTACCAAATATATTTGAAAGAGAGAAATCAATAACATTTCTTGCTTAGATTTAGGGTTGTTTATTATGAGAGAATGATTTAATTAATAACTAAAACTATCACCTAATTTCCTATTTTAGTTTTATATATGAATATACATATATTATCATTTAAATAGTGTAAACTCCATAAAAAAATTAAATAGTATAGACAATAGATTGGCTTTGGTTAGCTTTCAATTCATGTGGATCATAGAAGTGCTAGCTGACATATTGGCTTTTCTGTTGCTCCAGAAATTATTTTTAAAAATCTAAATTAGGGACACATAAATTTTAGAATACAATTGTATTACTTTAAAGACAATAAATCTTTTTTGGCTTACACTATTGGCTCAAAAGAAAATGAAGTTTTGATCCCATTTTGAAAACCTTTCTTTGTTTTCTTTTGAATTTTCCACCGTTATCCCATTTTGTGCTTGAGTTATTTTTGGTGATAACGCATATTCATTAATGATCAGACAACGATTATGCGGTCACCTTGATTTTTCTATGGCGGGGACTATCCCTTTTAACTATTTATGTGTTGATTTTCAATGGCAAATCGAAAATGAGACATTCAAAACAAATAGTTGATACCATCAAAGTCTAATTGTCTTCTTTGAAAGGTATTCCCTTTCATAGAATGATAATCCTCTCCTTTAGAGTTTATGTTTGGAAAAAGTAATTGTTGAATCATATTGATAGTTGCTTGAGAAATTTTATTTGGACCAGTGGTGTTAACACTAGGAAACTAGTCAATCTCTGTTGCATCTGTAAGGGCCTCGATTTTTTTGGGGCCCAAAACATTTTTTTATATGTAAGGCAAGTAATTAGTAGTTATATATAGGTAATGCGAAAATATCATAAACAAATCATAGTGCTTCAGTGGTGTGCATCTCAATGATTGATTGAGTGAGTGGTTGAGGTTTCTACTCTCACTAGAGTGCTTTTTATTAGTATTTTTTTTATATTGCCTTATTTAGTTTTTTGGAGCCAAAACTTTATATTTTTTTAATATATTTTTTGTCAACCCTTAAAATCTAAAACGGGGCCAACAAATTTGTTAAGACAGCCCTGATGCATAGGCTTTCCACTTCTCTACCAGAAGGAGGAGGAGTGTTAAAAGTATAACATGTATTAATGAAGCACGCTGTTTAAAACTTTGTTGAAATATGCTCACTTTTAATTCTCAAGTAGAAATTTATTAGAAACCAGTTGCTCAGGTAACACAATTAAACAAAGAGATAACACAACCATGTATCCGACACCGACACTACAAAAAGATCTAAATTTAATTAGACATTTGTTGGTTAATGAGACATATGATGTTAACGTCATCTTTACACCTTCTTTAACAAAGAAACAAAAAAAACTCAATATAGCAGCTTATAACACTCGTTTCAATGGTGAAACCATGGGTGGTTGAATGACTTCATTTTTCAATTGGACAGTTTCTTTACTTTTCTTGTTTTTGGCCTTTTTTTTCTTTGGGGCTTTAGTTTGGTACCTCTCTTATACTTATTTTATTAATATTTTTAAAAAATATATTCTGAGTGGGTAGCAAATGATAGGTGTTTTTTGTGCTCCAACTTCTAATGAAACGTCGAAGTTTCACCTTGATGTTTCACTACGATTTTAGTTCATCACAATTTTTTTTTTATAAATATTTAAAATTAAATAAGGAAGTTATTATATTTGATTCAACTTACATTTTATAAATATTTGAAATTAAATATTGAAGCAATTATAGTTAATACAATCTATAAAACTTTGCTAATATGTGTCAGCTAATTAGTAGTAAGATCTTCATTCTGTGAACTCATTGACATGGTTCAAATCCCACACATGACAACCATAAAATGGTGTCGTTTAGCCTGGGAAAGGCTAGTTTTTCCCGCCATGGGAAAGATTTTTTCTGACAATTAGATCTAGTGAAGAAAACATCTTTATCATGGACAGTCAGTATTAAATCTAACCAGTCATCTTCCTCCTTTACCCGCCACCATCTCACCTTGATATGATGTGAAGAAATTGAAGTTTTATTATGGATCCCTGACATAGTTATGACTGGAAAAATGTCGTGGCATATTTGGCTTCATGATTGAGCATAAGAGTTGTAATTTTTGGCACTAGATTGGCCACATAGTGAAAACTTAAAGACCATGTTTATGACCTATCCTTTTGGAATTGCACTTTTAAGTTCCAAAGAAATTTATGTATCATGCAAGAGTGACATAGGTGTTAGAGTCATGCACCACCACCGATCTAATGGTGCACACTTCAAATTGAATAAAATCAGAACCATGCTCTGATGCATGAGGGAGAGACAATGGTAGTGATGATGGTGAAAGGGAGAAGAAGTAGCGTGGTATGCAGTTTGAATCAGAAGGAGTTTGTTTTGATCGTTAAACAGAACATGAACAAATCTGGTGAGGTGGTGGAAGTAGGGCAAGGAGGAAGATGAGTGGTTAGATTTAATACTGACAGTCCATGATAAAGATGTGTTTTTCACTAGATCTAATGGTCAGAAAAAAGTTTTCCCTTGGTGGGAAAAACAAGCCTTTCCTAGGCTAAACGGCACCCCATAAAATGTCCTTCCCTAATTTATTTTTGTAAAATATAAATAACTTATTAGGCTTAAGATCTTGTAAAAAAGACTTAAGATACTGTATTTGACAAGCTTAGATTAAACACTTATACATTTTCTTCAAAAAAAAAAAGCACTTCTTGACCAAAAAAAAAAAGCACTTATATATCACTTTCTCCGATCATTTTTATAAAAAATAAATAAGTCAACAAAAGTTAATGTATTTGATCTATGTTATAAATTAAATACATCAACCTTGATTGATCAATTTATTTCTTATAAAAAGAACGGGAGAGAGTATATCCCTTTACCATTCGGAAAAAAAAAACTTGTAATACTATTTTCATATGCATAAATAAATGTGCGATAAAATAAATTAATGAAGAATGACAATTTATTATGTTCATTCATAATAGCTTAACAAAAAAAATTATGGATGAATATCATTCGAAATTATAGCTTAACAAAGTAATAAGGCATTAGTTTTCCTTCAAAAAAGTAATAAGGCATTACTAGTCGGTCCAAAAATAAAACAAATGATATATGATTTTTTTTTAAGGTTTACACATTATTAACATTTAAATATTACCAATTATCACATTTTTTTATGAAGGAATTTCCAATTATTGACATTGGACATGATTCTCACTTTGACTATAAATAATTATTCATTTCTTTACCATACTACTCACAATAAGATATCCAATTTTCTTAAATTTGCAAACCAAGTCTAGTTATAATGGAAGCTCTATTCGAATTGTTCTTGATGTTTGTGGTGTTACTTGTTGCTATTGGAGGTGCTATGGTAGGCAACGTGTAAGGTCGTTTACCACTATGTTGTCCAATTCCTACTGTATGCCAACCGAGAATATGTGAACATCCCCCATGTTGCCGCACCTCTCCACCTGCTGATTTGAAGGCCTAAAACTTTCAACTTTTTTGTGATTTTAAAACCAATCATTTATAATTTTAAAAAGTCAGTCGATATGTAATAATTTCATTAATAAGATTGGTTAAGATATTATACTTTCTTATTCTCTATTTTTTTCCTTCTATTCCAAAATGACCTTGGGTAGTCCAGATTTTAAAATCCGGATTCATGTTTACTATTTCGGATTTTATAATCTGGACAATTCTTATGTATAATCAGCCATCAGATTCTCTCACATTTCAACAGTTTTGAGTTTTGTTGTTAAAAACATTAACAAAAAAACTAAGTAAAAAATCTGTCAAATAAAATCATTAAAATACCACTAAAAAAAATATTCTAAAAATGAAATAAAACTGATGCAAATTCTTTCGGATTTTTCTAAGAATATGAATGATTAAAAAAATGAAAAATGGGTCGAAACGATGAAATTTGGGATTTTGAGGGGCAGAGTTTCGTAAGAAGTCCCTTCTACGGGAGTCATGGTCCTTGAATTTTTTCTGATTTTTTGGGGAAGTTTCAGAGCAATCCGTTCAAGTAGCCCGAAAAACCGATTAATGTTGTCCCTAAAATGGCTATACATGTTACAAACATGTTTAGAATTTGTGCTGATACAGTTCAGATTATATAATCCGAACTGTTTTACCTTGAAAAAAGGTGTTTAGGGGGTTTCCGGATTATGTAATCCGGAAACATCATGTAACGCACCCTATTTTTGAAGTTTTCGGATTACAAAATCCGGAAAAATCCGTAACTCCATTTTTCACTCTATAACAAAAGAAAACACCATTCCGAATTATGAAATCTGGAAACCTCAAGGGCATTTTTGGAAAAAACGCAGGGCGCGCGAGAATCTTATAGGGTGGGAAAAGTAATACTCTATATAGTGTTTTAGATTGGGCCAAAGTCCAACTATGAATTAGATCCACGATCCAGTTGACTAGGAAACACTGTTCAATAAAACATTGAATTGATCCACATGATTAAATCATGATCCTCTAATTACAATTAGACGGTGATTTTTGATTCACGACAAATTAGAATAAATGAAATAACTACCTAAGAACTCGATGTGTCTTACATGTCACTTATAAAAGGTCTCTAACTATTGTTGATTATAAACAATTTGTGCAAAATGTAGGATATCGAGTATTATTGTTGAGGTATATGATAACATTTTCATGAAGTCATATCGACTGTCCATGCAAAGTCTATAACCCTAGATCATTGAAACTAATAATTAAGTATATCGTTAACCACTAAAAATAAATCATTAACTACTAAATTAAACAAAACTAGCGAGTAATTAGGTACTCTAAGTGACTTTTTTTTGGTCAAATAGTTTAGTCGTTATAATTCATCTTTTAAGATGAATAAGTGAAATGTCGGAGTTCGAACCCCAACCCTACCTATAACAATGAATTATCTCTGTCAAGTGAGTTATGTTCACGAAAAGTAAGTAACATGCATGTTTTTAAGGTACCATATTTCATAAAATAAAAGAATTTACTTGGAGATATATGGCATGTTTAGATTGCCTTACTTGACTTATTTATTGACATAAGTTTCGTGCCAATTAAGTGATTTTATAAAATAACTTACTACAATCTTCATAAGTTTTTTTTTTCAACTTGTTTTAATAAATTCTTTAATATGATTTGTAAAAGCAACCGATAGCATATAACAAAAACAATTTAATATAATAAGTAGATGTTTATATTTTGCTATAAAAATAGTTTATGCAATCATATACATAAACCTTTATCATGAAAAAGATTTGTGCTATAGTTTATAAATAAGTTGTTTATCCAAACCGTCCCATAGTTTAATCGAAAGAAATTTTCATATATATATATATACCAACAAAAAGTTCATTGCATACACACTAAATAGAAGAGAAGACAACAAATCACGTTAACAAAGAAGGGAAGTCAACACTCACAAACCACATTATTTTAGTAGCAGAATCCATGCATAATATAGTAATCTCCTAAAGCATGACCTACGTACACACACACACAAACATCAACATGCCTATAGGGTAAGAGTGAATGGCCTTATCCGGCAATCTGAATGGGCTTAACATCAGGCTTTTTAACCTCCTCCTTAGGAACAGTAACAGTAAGCACACCATTCTCCATAGCAGCTTTCACATGATCAACCTTAGCATTCTCCGGCAACCTGAAACGGCGGAGGAAGCTTCCCTGACTACGTTCAACACGATGCCATGTGTTGTTCTTGTCTTCCTTCTCAATCTTCCTCTCTCCGCTTATCTTCAACACACGATCCTCTTCTATTTCAACCTTCACTTCTTCTTTCTTCACTCCAGGAAGGTCAGCTTTGAATATGTGTGCTTGTGGTGTTTCCTTCCAGTCAATGCACGCATTTGCGAAAGCAGTGGTGTTATTGGTTGAGCTGTTATATTGGAATGGGTACCATTGGTCTAGGTCCAGTGAGAATGGGTCGAAGATGTTGGTTCGTCGTCCTGTACCAAAGATGCTTGGAATCAGCGACATATTGTTCTGAATTCTGAAACTGAGTAGTGAGGAGAGTGTTGAAAAGTTTGATCTAGTTATGGTTTTGTTTTGTTGACTTGTTATGACGATTGAAGTTTTCTGTTGATGAAGAAATGATGAGGGAAAGAGTGTATATATAGGAAGAGAAGGATATTTGGGTGGTTGTGCGAATTATTCGTGATTGTTCAGGAAGGATGAAGAACAACGTTTTGAAGAAACCTGAGGAAGGGTTTTTGTGGCATGCCAGCGTGGAAGTTGTGGAAAAGTCAAGACATTTCTCGAATGTTGGTGAGTGTGATTGTTCTTTCAAAATACGAAGAAAACAGCCACGTAAATCCACGAGTGAAAATATAGGAACTTTCTTTTAAGGAGAAAAAATAGGAACTTAACATTTGTGAAAAGATAGATAGATTTTGTAAAAGATAATTTTTCAAAAAATAATGATTATTTTTGGTTAAAGATAAAAATAGGGGAGGATGATAAACTTATGGCCTTAATATATTGTTTTCTCTGTAAATACTTACACTTTTGGTTTTAATTAACGTAAAAAATTTCTTCGATATTTAGTATCTTATAAGTTTTCCATCACAATTTTTGGTTTTTGTTTTTAAATCAACACATATTTTTCATTGATATTTTAAGTTTTGTCACTCTTTTAAAAAGAAATTGTCGCAATGTTTAGAATATTATAAGAATCTTTAAAAAAAATGAATTATCAAACAAAACATAACTTTAATATGAACTTTTATGTTTTGGAAGCTTAAAAAAATCATATTTATTTGATGTTTCGTTACATTTCTTCAACAACTCTCCTAATATTTCAAACATTTCTTCAAAAACTCATTAGAAAATATGATGGATACAGATGAAGTGACACAAAAGCAAAGACCGAATATGTGGACGAAAAAAAATTGCAGACTAAAAGTCGAATAATTTTTTAGGTAAACTAACAAAAAGTTAAAATATTTATATGAATGAAAACTCACTTTGGTTGGCCTGGTGTGTTGGCTTGAGATTTTGAAGTGTGTTCTTCCTTAAGGTCTCAAGTTCGATTCTCCACGGTAGTATTTTGGAGGAGCTCGTTTTGCTTATTAATTTTTTTACAGGAATAAAAAATAAACTCATAATTGAGGGTGGAGGAAAGGTGGATTAGCGGTTAAATGAAGTTAATCGATAATAAATGAAGTTATAGCGGTTAAGTCAACTTATAATTAACGACGGATAAATCGATGAATTGAATTATAAATAGGAAAATGCTAGATATCAAGAATGATTTTATCAAAAAAGTTTCAAGAATGACATGGCACAATAATCACCCTTAGATTTCAGTCTCATTTATTAACATTTCATAAAAAAAAAATACATAACACCCACCACCCCATGATTTTCGGCCAGGCAGAGATTTTATTGGCTAACATTAATTTCAGGACAATTTCTTGATAAAATCTAAGGGTGATTATTGTGCCATGTCATTCTTGAATTTTTCTTGATAAAATTTTTCTTGATGTATAACATTGCTCTTATAAATATCTATTTATGTCGTTTAATCCTAAAAAATAAACTCATAATTAAGGGTGGAGGAAAGGTGGATTAGCGGTTAAATGAAGTTAATTTATAATAAATGAAGTTATAGCGGTTAAGTCAACTTATAATAGACGACGAATAAATCGATGGATTGAATTTATAATTTCTTATAAATTGTAGGATTCTTAACATTACTTAAGTAACTTATAAAAAAATATTATAAATAAAAAAAAAAGTTATAAACTCTTGAAAAAAATTGTCAAACATTTCTAATTTGGTTGTATGAACTTTATTTATAATCTATCCACTATAAGCTATTTGATTAATAAACTAGTCATAACTATAAAAGCTTAAAATTTAGAAATCTACATGGAGATTTAAATTTAAAGCAAGGAAAATATATTAGTTCCATTCAATTAAAAAGATAAAGAAATAGCCCCAAGTTTAACCGGCATTATTCCATTAAGTTATCAATCTTATGCCTCTCTAAAAAAAAAAAAAATCAATCTTAAGCCCTGTCTAACACTCTAATCTAAATCAACATCAGTGAATATGTAACTTTGATAATTTTACCTCAAACTAATGATTGCTTGTTAACTTAGTGATTCAAGAATATTGAAATTTATTTGGTAGGACAAAAATGCAAGCTAAACTCCAAATACTATTAAAATAGAATAGTGTAGAAATTTATAGAACATCCTTTCGGTTCACTTGCCTCAAGAAGAAAATAATTCTTTCGGTTCATCCCTATCTCTCTATAGAATATTCAAGAAAATCCTAGATACTTATTTTGGCTCCTATATATAGGTTCCTCTCTTTCTTTATCAGCAACAGAAACAGCAATCTACGAAAAAACGAAAACGATTTTGTGAATTCACCTCTTAAAACAAAGATTCTGCAATACAATGTCTCTCATTCCAAGCTTCTTTGGTGGTAGACAAAACAACGTTTTTGATCCATTCTCAATGGATATATGGGATCCACTCCAAAGTTTTCCATCATCTGCTCGTGAAACAACTGCATTAGCAAACACACGTGTGGACTGGAAAGAAACACAAGAAGCTCACGTGTTCAGTGTTGATCTTCCTGGTTTGAAGAAAGAAGAAGTGAAAGTTGAAATAGAAGATGGAAATGTTTTGCAGATAAGTGGTGAGAGAAACAAAGAGCAAGAAGAGAAAGATGATAAGTGGCATCGTGTTGAGAGAAGTTCTGGGAAGTTTATGAGGAGGTTTAGGTTGCCTGAGAATGTTAAAATGGATCAGGTTAAAGCTGCTATGGAGAATGGGGTTCTTACTGTTACTGTTCCTAAGGAAGAAGAGAAGAAGAGTGAGGTTAAGTCTATTGAAATTTCTGGATAAATCTTGAAGGGTGTTTCTCCATTCTCACTTGGTCCATGTTGTGATGTTCCTTTTGTAAAACAATGTCTACTTTTGTTTTAGTCCTGTGGTGTAAGGTCTTGGTAACTATAATGTATATGCAGGGTGTTGTAAAATATTTTCAATAAATAAATAGTATTAAATTAGTTATGTTATTGTTCGATTGGTTCCATAAATTAGTTTTCATTTGATATAATATTTGTCTAATTTTGTTATTAGAATGATAATTAGGTACTTCATATTTTTCTATAATTTTTTTTTTAGCTGAACTGAGTTTATGGAATCATCAGAGCTGAGCCTCTACGGCAACTTACAAACTGCTCACAAAACAGGTCTTTACCGTGACATCGGAAATTAGAATACACTTATGAAGAGCAATATTTAGGTAGTATACACTCTTGTACCTCTACATGGAAATACAACACCCTCTCTCTCTCTCTCTCTCTCTCTCTCTCTCTCTCTCTCGTATTAGGTGTCCTGTTTTGATTGGTTGTGAAAAGAGTGGTACAATGTGTATGAGAAAAGGGTGTCTATGTATCTCTTTATTCTTTCTATGAGTTAAATCTTTATCATCCAGAAGTCCTAGTTCAACTGGCAAAACGCCGAAATTGTTAGGCCAGATGCCATGATCCAGGTTCGAACCCCAGTACCATCACTTGTGTGTGTGAGTTTATAATGACTTTGCCATTTCGTCTATCTAAAAAAAAAAAAAAATCTTTATCAACTTAAAAAGAATCTTATTGATATGATTACGTATTTTTATGTGTTTGTAACTTTTAGAATAATAATTCTTTGAGAAATATACATTTTTTTCTTATACTCCATTTGTTTTAAAATATATGTCGGAGTTAATCACTTCACACATGCCAATGTATAACTTTGACGGTTAATATATTTAATTATCTAAAGTAAAATTTTATAAAAATTTAATATTTTAAAAATATTTGTCGAGACAAATAAAACAACATCTTATATGCTAACATTTGTATTTATATATTAGTTAAAAATTAGTCGAAGTAAGTCATGTGAATAGTGGACATTGCAAAAATGCGACATGTATTTTGAAACAGAGGGAGTATGAAGTGGACTAACTTCTAAAAATATACCAGAGAGGGAAAACTATTTCACTTCATAGATGGATTTTTTCACTTCACTTTTCTTTTTCAAGAGAGGGAAAGAAAAGGAAAGAGATGAGGAAACACGAAAAAACTAACCGATGGACAGAAAAGAAAAGAGACGGGGAAACATGAAAAAACTAACCGAGAGATGGATGAAGAACTTGAGGGAAGAAATAAAGGAAATATGTGATGTGAGAATGAGTAATGAGATTATGATAGGATAAAATGCATTAACTAAGAAGTATTTTATATTGGATTTTAATGTTGGGTTTAACTTTAAGTGTGTTTGAGGAGGGACAATATCAATAAAATGGGTGGGGGGGTGGGATGGGGTTAGCATCAACTCAGTCTGTTAATTCGTTGGATCTAAAAATCAAAAATCAAGAACCAAACAAAACCATGCCGATTTAGACTGCTTTGGTTTGGTTTTGAACCGAACCACACTAAATCGAATCTTTTTTCAATCTCGTTGGTTTTTTCTAAACAACTTATACCTTGTTTACAAACTCATCTTGTTAAGGGTCCCATATTGAATGAGATATGACTTAAAAATGTGTTTATAAGCAAAGCCAATCTTCACTTTTACATGTCAATTTTGTAAGGTTGATTTAGGCTCGACCTATATTCTAATATGATATATCAGAGCTCCTTACGATCTATGGTCATGTGGGTTATGGGCCCATCGCGCCATGTACAATCTGATTTCTATTATCAGGCAGTTCTTGTTTGTATCCTGTCCTCGGTGTGATTGAGTTGTGTTAGGGGTTACACATTGGATGAGATGTGAACTGATAATGTGCTTATAGAAGAAGACAATCCTAACTTTATAAATTATGAGAGCAAATTGAATATAAAATTAAGATCAAATTGATGAAAATGTTAGATAAAAATTGGGTGTAATATTTTCAAATGATTACAAATTATGAAACAATTTTATGAAGTAAAAAGGGGTAGTATTATTCAAAAGATCATCTCTTTCTAACTGCTACAACGCGTTCCCACAAAAGTTGCTTCAGAAAATAACATATTCCAATCTAACAAATAGGAATCGTATTTTTAAAATTATTTTTAGACAACTTTTGTGACAACAATTTTTTCTATTTTGTTATATGATAAAAACAATAGAAAGAATAAAGGAGAAAGTAATAATAAAATATGTGTATGAGAGAAATAAGTCTAAAAAATTGTTTAAAAATTATTCTACAAATATAATTTCTCATATAACTCAAAAAAGTGAAGTTCGTGGATGGAAAATCACATAACAAACCTCCGTTAGAGGTGCTCTTAACGTGGTTCAATGGAAGAACATATGAATTAAAGTGATAAGGAGGTAATACTTATTTTTATTAACAACAATATGAACTACTAAAAAGAATTCCTAGTTTCAAATGGAGTGCGTTCAAACTGCAATGCACGAATAGAAAGCATAACACAAAAACACACAACTTAACATATACTAGTTAGTACAATGCCATAGCAGACAGCAAGACACAGAGCAACAAACAAGTAGACACTTGAGACGTTAAAAAAACACAAACCAAATTTAAACATAAAAGCACTAGATCATTTTAACACAAGGACACAACACAAGTACATAAATATTATTATTTCTTGGTCTACCTATGGATCGTGTATTAAGAATTTCTCTGTCTGTTCCTACTTCCTATAGTACACTTGTTTTGGATTTTTTTCTACATAGATTAGGAAATGCATGTAAATAAAGATAAATGAGAGAAGCTAAAGAGATAAAATAGTGTAAGTAGTTTATGTTTGATTGATTGTTTGTCGAATACATTGTACATTAGAATTGTTTTTAATCCTACTCGCCAAAACGACATGATTTAGAGTGTTTATCGTTGCTTGGCTATCTGCACAATTTGTCTCCTTGAGGGGCTTCGTGGTGTCCCACGTTCGGATGACAACTTCTCACTTCAAGGCATGATCCATTCACAAAGTCCAATGTATGTGTCTCTTTCTCAAAATGTGCATCTTTATCCATCGCTCATTGTGATTAGTGGCGATATAAATAGGGGTTGTGGGTTTAGTGACTCATTGTCCAATTTCATTGAGCTTTGACTCAGTTTGATCTCACATACCCTTCAGCGGACTCAAGAAAGAATTGAATGACCCTCGTTTGGCTATAAGACACTTGCATAACCTTCCATTGGCTTGGGGAAACTCGACTAACCTAAATTCGCTCATATGCTGATTTCAGCTAACAAGATAATTACTTTTAGGTGTAAACTGATTCCATAGTTTTTCTTTAGTTTAATCTTCCATTCATCATTGAAAATTTTTCATCATTAAATTAATGGATGGGAGAAAAGAATCCAAAAAGAAAGGAATTAATTTATGCAACTTATAATACTATATTATATTGCTCAACTACAAACTTGACCAAACCAACAGAACTAGTGCTATTACAACATAAACCATAGTCAAATTTACATATCTTGAATGTTTTCACTAACACATGAATCATCCACATCAATAGCAGCTACTTTGGAAGCACTAATCTTAAAGGAAGCAGATTGAATCTTATATGGTAACTTAGCATTACTAACAGAAACCACTCCTTTTTCTTCATCTCTCTTCAAATCACTAGGAGGTAAAAAACAATCCAAAGACAACCCTTTAATATTAAAATCAACTTCCTCAATTTTCCAAACCTCATTTATACTTGTCCTTGAATGATTCTCAGGTCCTTCACCAAACCTTGACAAAGTGACCCAAGTTTTCCCACAATGTGCTATTTGAATACCATCCACTATTCTATAGTCTTGTATTAGAGATTCTGTATTTGTTTCCCAAAATATGAATTCAGTTTCTGAGGATTTTAGTTTAATCAAGTTGGTGTCTTCTAATTGAACCAAAAGTCCCGTTCTTTGGCTGAAATAGCCTAAAACTGTGTGACCAATTATTTCTATGTTGCTACTGCTTCTTGTTTGTAATGAAGTGGATTCTGCTTCAAGTTTTAGAATGAAACATTCTTCATTGTTTACTGTTTTCTCTCCTATGCATGTTGAGTTGTTGAATAGATTGGCAGTGGACTTTGGATCAAGACCCTGTTCAAATTAAGACAATAATTAATGTATTAAGAGATATGTATAATGAACAAAATAATAGTAATTTGTACTATAAGCTTATAAACTAGTATATGTATTTTCTAAACACAATAACATTAAACTAGCATGTGTATTTTCAAAATTTTCTCATATTAACATTTTCAAAACTAAACCGAACTACATTGAACAATAAATCGAAATTGTCTACAATACAATTATTTGAATGGTTCGATCATTGTCTACGTTCAAGTTGTTTAAAGTAGTTGAACTATGATTTGAAGATCAAGCGGGTTTGACGCAAGGGCCGACTCCAATCATCTCACGGTAGCCCATCAAAAGGCTTGGAAGGGCAGGAATTAAAGTAAAACAAAGCTTTATGAATTATTTTTTTGGAAACAAGTTGTCATGCACTAAGGATTGAGAATGACAAGCATTGTTGACATTTAGGGGTCACAACTAATTAATTGGATAAATTCAAATTTCAAACTTAGGATTTCCTTGCATTACCTATTAAATTGTTGACTTTTGATATTAAATGTAGACCTTCGCTTTATGGTAGGGATAAGTTAATTTCTATGAAAAAACTATTTGGAAATTGACCTTTTTCAAATGAGCAGGGAGGAAGTACCTAGTTTTAGGTGTGGTGGATTCAATTAGGCAATGTTTGGTTAGGTAAGCTTGCAACGTCCAAACTTATATTTTCTGTTATAGAAAGCTAGACCTTTATGTAAAAAAGAGAAGGAAAAAAAGTGAAGTGGGAACACAACATAGTACATACATTTTGAACACATTAAAATCAGATTCACACTTGAAACAATGTGAAACAAACAAATTTGAAAAGTAACACTAAATTTTCCAGCCCTCCACCATGGAATTGAGTCCATTGTTATAAAAATCAATGAAGAAGAATGAATTATTATTTTTTTTATTATTATTATTATAATTAAAAAAGCAGTAATGTTCATTTACAATTGTCTTTGATAAGATTTAAACTATGTATCTCAAGGCACACAGTGGAGTTCTTAATATTAAGTTGACACTTTATATATACTTTGAGACGTTCATATATAAGAACCCTCTCTTTGAAATAGTAAATTTTCATATGTAATTGACAAAAATTTAAAAGACTCAAACTATCTATTACTAGACCATCTAAGTGTTGTGCTAGTTTCTATATACTAATCACACATTCTTTCAAAATTAATACTACCTTTAATTCATGTAATGAAAAGAAAAACAACACAACACAACATTCACACAATGCCAAAAAATGATTAATGAACTTTAAATTAAATTTACCTGAAGTAAACGTCTAAGTGGCCTAGGTGGACCCCTTGAAGCATGAGAATGATGCCAAGGTGTTTGCCTCCAAGCCACTTTTCCATCACTCCCTGCACTAATTTTGTACCCAGAAACCACCAACTCTAAACACCACAATTCTGGTCTCTTTTGCCACAACACAAAACCTCCCAACTCTTCTTTCATATCCACCTTCTTCACTTTCTTCACCATCTTCTTGCTATTCACACCCCCTTCCCCCGCCACAAACTCTGAGGTCCCTATTCTCACTTCACCCATTGCATACATACTTTCAACATTATTCAAAACATTCTCTCCTCCCACAGCTGCCACATATTGTTTTACTATATACTTCGCCATCGACGCCTCCTTCAAAACACAAAATAATTTAAGAAAAATTACAAAGAATCAAAACTTAGGTGCATTTTCGTACAATATCCCAATTTTCAATTAGACAAAACTTATGTATATTTCATTATTTGTTGTTCTTACCTTCAATATTTTTTTGTAGCACCACAAAAAGCTTTGAGAAAATCCATTTAGATAAAATTTTGAGAAAATTATGAATTTAAGAAACTCGTGGTAGTTATGAATATTTTAACTTAAGAACAATACAAAAATCACCTAAGTAAAAACAGATGAGACAAAATTAAAAATTGTGGTTTTGCATTATAAATTTATAATTAATCTTAATCAAGAAAACAAAACAAAAAAGTTTATTTTATACTTACAATGTTATGGCCTTTAATGTTGCGAGTGATGATGGGTTTGTACTCATTGGTGATAGGGAAAGGAATCAATGGAGCTCCTACAACACCAAGCAAAAGTTGAATATTTGTGTTTGGATCTTCAAAACGTGATGATCTTGATTCATTGTTTGGTTTCATCCATTGCTTCATGTTCTTCCATGTGGTTCCACTCTTGTTGGTGAAAATATCTTCTGGGATGGGAACTTCTAGCACTGTTTCAAGGCCATCCTCATGATAAAGGTTGGGACAAAGCTTCTTCATAGCAGAGAGAAAAATCAAAATAGAGAAAAAGATGAATAAGAGTTTAAGAAGATAATAATGAGAATATGTATCTTGTGGGTTGATTTGAATATCTCATACAATAGAAAGACTTTAGAGATAAAAGGGTTATATGTTATGTATGAATGGCATGTGTAATCACATCATATTTAGGCTCACGTGGATATAGATAGTCTGATCTTGATCAAATAACTCATATTCTAACTTCGTAATAACAAGTTGATTTGTATAATTCGAATATTGTTAGTCTAGTTAAGATCGAATGGTTAAGATCGCGTGATTATGTGAATGTGTCCTTTTTCTTACCAATGGAAATGGGATTGGAGTCTTGAATTGAAAGGGAGAAAGAAAGGGATGTATGTATGAGATACTTAATGTGTATGTAACTTTGGAAAAAGATCACCAACCAAACTATATTGGGACCCCCTCTTTGTCTATTTCGTCGTGATTGCACGCATCTCGTATACTATTACTATTACTTATTGGAAAGTTAAATTACGGTTTGTTTAAAATTTATACTTGTTGTACTTGTTTAATTTTGAGGATTAGTTTTGCTATATTTTATAAATGAAACATGTTAATTACTGTGGATCGTTGTCGTTGATATTAATTCTAAAACAAAGGTTTGGTGCTAAAAGCTCCCAAGTCCATATAGTGTTAAAACTTATGTCATTCATTTTTATTGGTTTTAATTATCTCTGAATTTAATTTATTTATATATACTTGTTTAGTCTTCTGCATATCATTGATCTCATTCAAAGCGGTCTTAAATGTTCTATTTTAATTTCAGGTAATTCATATTTACGAGTTGAGATATTCTCCATTTTTATATATGACATGTAATCGAAATTTACGGAGTTTGATATTATACGTTATTGAATGCTATATGTTAAAAAAAATTACGCGTTGAGATCTTCTCCATTTTTATATATGATGTGTAATTAAAATTTACGGAGTTTGATATTACACATTATTGAATGATATATGTTAATACACAAATTTTACACGTTGAGATCTTCTCCATTTATATGAGTTGAGATTTTCTTTCATTTTTACATATGTTGATATAAATTTTTTACATTGATCTCTTTTAGTAGTATTAACATAGTTTTTTAGTAACAAAGTAATAACAAAGTCTAATAAATCAAAATAACCCAGTCAAAAAATAATCAAAATAATATACGTTGATACAAAATTGGATGTTGCACAAACGAACAAAAATTGTTTTCCCCTTAGTTTTTAGATGATAATTTGCACTCAAATTTAATAATGTAACAATATGTTCTCCTTTGTGCACCAAAAAGTATGTTCTCCTTTCTTTTTCACATAGTTTTACCATGATTAGTTAACAATTTATAAACTGGCATTATCGATATATCATATGTCATATGTGATAGGTAGGTAAAATATATCCCTTAAAATAAGTAGGTAAAATACATATATTATATGCTTGGTGTATCCGCTAGTAAAACAAATAAGATTACGCTTTCTCTTCAATTAGACGTATAAATGTACACACTAAGCAAATTTGATTAAGATGTAAACGGAGCTTAAATCAAAAGTGAAACCAGCTAAAAGAAAAGATAAATTCATTGCTTATGTTACAATTTACTGAAAAAAGAGAAACACTTGAGTTCAAAAGAGATTTGATTACCCCCACAACTCAAACTTTGTTACCTTATATTATGACATACTTTCACTAACTTTATCTTTTACACAACAATCATTAACTAGGTAAAGGATTCTATAATATTATATGATCATACTTATGGTTGGATGCTCTAACATTGTACCTTAAACAATGTCCATAATATAATAATAGGAAAAATGATTTTATTCCTCCAACAACTTTTTAAAACCGATCACGTCCATAAGTATCCATCGAGACAGAAAAAAATGTATTTTCTCTTGGTTCATCAATTCTCATTCAAGAAAATTTGTATTTTTCCATCCAAATGTCTACTTCTGGACGGGGTCGATTTTAAAGAATCATGAGAGTAAGAAAATGGTTCCTATATAATATGATATGGGTGCAGAGAACATAAAGATGCAGGGGTCCCAAGTATATAAGATATGCAAAGAAGATGTACGACCAACATTCTAATTCAAAATGTAATCAAGAATGGTAACCCATGGCCCTGCCCATTGGTGGTTGCTTTGTTATTAGCTAGGATCACATGAATCTATTCGTGTTCCAAATAGACAAGGCCATGTGAGCTGTGCTTTGATCCTGTTTCTGATTTTCTTTTTGGTCCTGTTATGCTGACTAGGATGGTATAAAGCGACAAGCTATTACATTGTCCTTTCTAAATTACGAATCATTTCATGCACGTTCTAGTTCTTGTGAATATGCTACTATATTGATGATATTCATATTATCATACATATTGGAGCTGCAACTTCCTAGTAGCTTAGGTTGTTGTTACAACTTCAATTAATCTAGGAGATCACTTATTTTGTGTGGAAAAGAATAATAATGTATTGGTTGAATGGTTCTTTTGCTATAGTTGATGGATTAAATTGTATATTTTTAAATAATTTATAAATATCCTTCAAAAAAAATTATAAATAAATTAATCCATTATTTCCATCCATCAATTAAAATCCTGTCCAAATCTATATGATTCATTCAATTTTTTACCTTGTTTCATACGTTTTTTCTATTGAAATAAAAATTTTATGTTCTACTAAAAAAAAATCTGAAGTTTTTCTTTTCCCTGTACAATCTCCGTAACTAGTTAGAGAGTGTGTTTTGTTTATCGATTACAACGTAATTGAAATTTACGATTCCAGTATAAAAAAAATGAAATTCCAACCATTTAGTGGAATGAGAATGTTTTAAATATTATAATAAGTTGTAAACACGAACAACAACGACCATGTCATATATCACTAAATAAGATTGACTATATTGATCAAATTATGTAATAATGGTCTATCATAAACAATATTTAGATCCAACTTATTAATCTGCAGGTCATTCATAATAATTCATCTTATAGTTTTTCTAGATCTTCCTCTACCTATAAGGATCCGACTATCTTCGATTTGATCTAAATTGTGTTTGTTTATGCTTTTCTTTGAGAAAACAATCTATTTTTTAATTAAAAAATATATCATTTTTGTCTTTTTTTATCGTTTGTTTAGGATTTTCAATAAAAGAAATTTCATAAAAAAAATCATTTTTGACTCTAAATGAAATGCTATAGGACTAACTTTTCGTGAAATCTTTTTTTTTTTTTTAAATAAAAAGATAGA